>OCTX011872430.1_pt1 | contig 28036 bp, 46 predicted proteins | sample 1539691 | NCBI WGS metagenome assembly OCTX01 (sample SAMN02144231, study PRJEB22623) | gut metagenome | biome: sheep rumen | host: Ovis aries | place: New Zealand
AATTAGCTGAATTACAGCAGGCAATTTCCAAGTATGAGCGAGCCAAAAAGAAGGCTATAAAAGAACTTGAGTCGAAAGGTTACGACGATGATGATCTTTATGAAGAAGACTTTTTGGATAGAACTCATGACAAATGGGAAGACGTGCTTACGGAAATGGCTGATGTATTTATTGCTTGTTCGGCACTTATTCACCGATACGATATCGATCCTTGGTTTATTGAGAGTAAGATCCAGGAAAAATTGGACAAGAAATATGAATGATTGTTGGATGTGATTTATATGGAGCTGGTTTACACCGGCTCTATTTTTTAGTCAAACACCTTATAGCCGCAGTCAAGCGATATTTAGAAAGGAAACGAGATGAAAAGGAATCGAAAACTTGAACTTAAATATTTTACTTTGCAGTATCCGGATTATATCGAACGTGAAAAGGAATTACATCCGTATGTCCATAGCAGAAGTTTTGTGACATATCCAAGGCGTAATGGTAAAAGCGCATTGACGTCGAGTATCGCACAACTTGCCATTGAGCATACAGTGGTTACTTCAAAAATTAGATATATTGAAAATTCGGCAAAAGCTGCAGGAACAGATGTTGATCATATTTTAGAGCTCATAAAGAAAGGTGTTAAAAACTTCACAACCGCGGAATATTCTCAGTTGAATAGCTTCTACCAGACTCTCGATTCATTACGTACACAGTGATTCAGAATGTGTTATTATGATATCCGCAGATTTTTCATATCCTATAGTGACAACACTGAGAATATATTTTTTCTTAGAAAGGAGAAAAAGATGGGTTACAGTAAAAAGAGCAAGATCAGAATCTATTTTAAGAATGGAGGTTGCGATGTAATTCCAGGAAAGCTCTGGGATGATTACGAAGTAGTGAACGGATATTTCGTAGTGATCAAGGACGGGCACTGGATTGCTGGATACAATCTCAGCGAAGTACTTGCGTACGTGATTGACCTGAAGAAAAAGAAGAAAAAGTGATATTTAGTGGTATCGTTAACGAGGAGCGGATTGAACATCTGCTCCTTTATTTTTTAAGGAGGTTGCCATGGTTCCTATTTTTAATTTACCGGCGATTGATGTGGTGGAAACCGGTAAAAACATAAAATCTATGATGGACTCAAATGGTATTTCAGTTAGAGAACTGCAAGAGGTACTCGGTTTTAATACCCCGGCTGCTATTTACAAATGGATTTGGGGCAAAAATCTTCCCGCAGTTGATAATTTAGCCGTATTGGCCTGGTTCTTTGGAACAAGTATTGATCAGATTATCGTGATTGATTTTCCAGAAGATGAATGGAAAGGGTGTAAATATTATAAAGAAAAAATAGTGGGGAGGTGCGAATAATGTCTATCAAAGAAGAAGGTTGTTTCTGGGTTAATGTATATGCCGATGAGAAGGCAGAGCCTGGTTATTTCTACATCACAAAATATGGTGGATTCTGTAAGGGGTCTTTTTCGAAGCAGCTTAAATATGTCATATTGAATGGCGATGCGATAGTGATGAAAAGACCGATCAAAACGTTTCTCTATGGCGAAGATATAGAGTCCACACCGTTTTTCGAAGAAGATCCTTATGCCATTTTTGCCGAAAAAACTATAGTTATGTCCCCTAGAGATCTTATCGATATGGGGTGTGATGTTACTGGCGATAGAGTTTTAATTATTCCGTGTAAGGAAGGTGGGAAGAAATGATTACTGATTTTGTACATCTTAACTGGCATTTTATCACTGATAGCGATTACCCAACTAAAGCTGGATGGTATCTCTGTTTGATCAATCCTGCCGATATTTCGCCAAATACGGAGCTTAAAACACTGTTTTATGATAGTGACATCGGGATATTTTTTGAAGATGAAGACCTGTACCTAAAATATTCATGTGTAGTAGCCTGGGTCGATCCAACTAAATATACCTTTACTTGCGATCCAAATAAAAATGACAAATGCGATAAGGGTACGTGTTTTAATTCACCATATTCTGACCATTCCAGAACTTGTTGTCATCTAACAACTCATTTGGAGTATGCGAAAGGTTACGATGTCCACTGATTTTTCATCGCCTATAGTAGAAACTCGTTGTATAAGCACAGAAAGGAGAATTTATGGATTTATCAAATGTGGAAAAGTCAATGGCGAGTGAACTGGAACGGTGTTTTGAAGATATTAAGAACACCCAGGTTGGAAGCAAGGAACACGTGATGGCGACGAACGACATTGCAAAGTTATATTCTGCGATGGCGACGGCTAATCACAATTCGGAAACTGTCCGTGTACAGGCAGAGAAGAATGAAGCCGAATCTATTCTCAAGGATGAGGATCAGAAGGCTAAGGCGGAACTTGACAAAGAGAGACTTGAGTTTGAGAAAAAGAAACTTGAATTCGAGAACGAGAGAGCTGATATTGAGCGAAAATCTAAAGAAGAGCTTGAAAAAGCACGATTAGCGTTTGAACGCGATCGAATCGAAAAAGAACTGAATCAGAAATATGATGATGTTCGAGTCAGGAGAGACATTGAAACTGGCAAGCTTGATTTAGAATCGAAGAAATTCGAAAATGACAAGCTCAGGGATACTCAGGCAGCTCACGACAAATCTATGGAGCATAGTCTCGAAGTTGACAAGTTTGCTTTAGAGCAGCAGAAACTTGATCTTGAGGCTGATAGAATTCGACAGGAATTCGCTCTGAAAGAGGCACAGAACAAAACGAATCTGATTGACATCTACTTCGATGGTGTCACAACATTGGCGGGAGTCGCCATAAAAGGTGTTTTGTTTGTAGGAGCTATGGGTGCGGTTCTTAGCTTTGAAAAGACCGGAGCAGTCACTACCAAGACGTTCAGTTGGTTAGGAAAAGTTCTATTCTAAGCACAAACAAGAGAAAGGAGAACGAAAGCCCTGAGGATTTTTACAAGGGCTTTCTATTTTTCCATGATTAAGATTACGAGATGTTATAAACCACCGCCTAATCCCATATGCGAAGAAGGCACATTGATTGAAGAGCTGGACACACTTACCGGAGTTATCGTTGTTCAGAAGCGATATTCTCAGTCAAGTAAAGTTGGTTGGTGGGGACCCATAGACCTCAACATTAGTAAAGAAGCATACGATGCTTTGGTTGAAGCTATATACGACGAGGATGTTCGCTGGGGAGATGGACGAGACCACGATCCATATAAGTACTTTCGAAAGAAAGATTCCAATGGTCTATATCCTATTGTAAATCTGAGAACATTCATGTGGAACTTAGGTCACAGAATGCCTAGATCCAAAGATATTCTAGCCAGGTTCGAACGGGCTGGATGTTACATGGACAACGATGTTACGTGATATTCGCAGATTTTGCATGGGGTATAGTGAGAATAATTTAACTATGTTTTGACAAAGGAGGTTATATTATGTCAAACGATGAACTGTGGAAACTTTACATGAAAGTACAGATTGTAGGCGGTATTGCAGCGATAGTTATACACGCAGCGATGAGCTATGCAGACTACTTAATGGCGAAGAAGAAACAGAAAATGGAACTTGAAAAGATTGACAGAATGGAAAGACGTGGTCTTCCGGAAAGAAAAACAGAGGAGTTATTTGGAATGGAGTGGCCTAAGTAAAGGTCATGCGGGAGTGGATTAAACATCTACTCCTTTATTTTTTAAGGAGGTTACTATGATACCAGTAAATTTTAATGATGAATTTGTGGCGAAGAATCATGTGTTTGAGATTGTGGAACTGCAGGGGAAGCAGTATATGTTCACAAATCTTAGAGTCAAGCGAGACACAATACCCGAAGGTCTTTACGCGTATGACGTTGCAGATGATTGCGATGGATCATTCTGTAGAGTGCAGAAATTCGTATTAGTTAATCATTGGGGAACTATTATTGGTAAAGAACCTATCGAGATGGAGACTATCAAATCATTAGATCCTAATTATCCCGACATCGAAGCATATTATCCAGATGAGGATTCTGACGATTATAAAGGTAACTTCGTTGACTATTTAACATATGAAGATTACATGAAAACATATTAAGGAGGTTACTATGAGTAGAGTAGAAGATATTGCTAAATTGAAAGAGGATATGACCGAATTTACGAAGAGCATTACGTCCACTTTGCAAACTGTTGGCGTTCTTAATCCTGAAGCCGGGACAAATATAGCTGTAATGGCTTTACATGGAGCGTATGTTGAGCAGATGATTGCCTTGAACGAGACAATGGCTATGATCTACGAGGATATTCATGCAAATAAGTCACCGTATAAATTTAGCGATCTTCGTGCGGATATGATTGAGCGAGGAGCGACTGCTCAGGAACTTAAAACTCTTGGCGAACTTGAGAAGAAATACAAAGGAGAGTGATATTATTGGATTACTTGAAATTTATCCCTGGCGTTGAGAGGGAATATATATTCGATTCTACTGATTCTGGTGAAGTTACAGCTATTGTTACGGCTTGTAAGATGGCAAACGTGAAGCACAAGCTGTATAAGAAGAACGATGGTACTGGATGGCGAGTTGTATATACTATTAAAGATACAATCCAGAAGAAATTCGAAGAGGTTGTTTCTGTTTATAGAGATGTAAAACGTAAAATCGCGTAAATTACATATCCTATAATAGAGATAATTTACATATTTCGAAAGGAGAAATACTATGGAAACAACAAATAATGTAACAGCAACAAGTGTAGAAACAACTACCGAAGCTGGTCTTAGCACACCGGCGAAAGTGGCAACATTTGGAGGTGGTTTACTGGCGGGATTAGGTCTTATAAACCCTATCACGATTGGCGTTGTGGCCGTACTGTCCTTTGGACCGCATATTTATGATCAGGTTAGTATTAATAAAAGAGAGATCGATAAGCGGCAGACTGAACAGTTTCGGAACACGATGACCTTTTATGATTCGAAGACCGACCATCGGTATACCTTCAAGCGTCCTGCTACAGACGACGAATGGATTGAGATCGGAAAACGGTATATGCATGAAGATGCTGGATCGATATTGAGATCTATGGGGCTTATCTAATAAGTTATATTCGGGAGCGGATCAAACATCTGCTCCTTTATTTTTTTTAAGGAGGTTGCTGTGGGTAATAGAGTTGAAGAGAACAAAGCTGAAATCAACGATATCGAAAACGTTATGGGGAAACTTGCGAAGGGCGAATTACCACAATTCGTAAAGGAACATGCGATGAACGCTTCTTTTCTAGCAATGTTGGCAGATATTTCCAAAAGCCTTGCGGTAATTGCCGACAAACTTTAATGACGAGATTGGAGGTAAAAATATGGCCAGGCCGAGTGGTGGTACCATGATTTACAGATTAAACATATCCGTGTCAAACGAAGAGTTGCTGAATGTGTGTGCAGATTTTTCATCATGGTTGAGTCTAGTAATGCTGTCTAATGATATTAGCGTTACTAAACTATCTGATGATATTGGTGCTTCTACAGCATCGATATCGACGTGGCGAAATGGTGTTAATTTTCCGATGAAAACTAAAACTTTAACAAGCATTTGCGAATATTTTAATGTACCTTTTGATAAGCTTGTGGATAAATACTTCAAAGGACGATCTGTAAAAATTGGTCCAAATTCGCAGATTTTTCAACGCTTATAGTGAGACGATAGATGTGGAGTACCACTTAATAGTTTAATGGTAGAACACCCGGCAACTCGGGAGACGTCGGTTCGAAGCCGACAATCAATACATCGTCTCATTATTTTTTAACCCATTATATTTGCGAAAGGAGGTCAAACATGGGTTTAAAATTTTTAGACAGAGTAGCGCTCGGAATAAATGGTTCCAGTCCTACTCAGATACTCGCGGTTGTAGGCACAGCGATGATAGCCTACGGTGTGTACAAACTTGCTGAGAAGGCTCTCGGTCTCGGTAAGGATAATTATCGCCCGGAAAGGAAGTTTAAAACAGCAAAGGGTGAAGATTTCGAAGAGTTTGAATCTGTTGATATCGAGGACGAAGATGAGGAGGTTAAAGAAGAAGTCACTCGACAGAAGGAAGTCGTTAAGCACATCGGTTGGATATTTGGAGGTGTTGTTCTTAAAGAGCTCGTTTATGGCGCAAGAAACTGGGGATACCGCAGATTAATGCATCTTTATACAGGTGCTAATAATAATTTTCTTGGCGTGCTCAATAGCGTAAGTAACTCGTTAGGTGACATATCGCGATTGTCCATTGTGGCACAGCCTGGTGAAAGGGCAGGCATGGAAAAAGCTGTTGAATTTGTAACTAATGGTCTCTATAGAGATGGATTCTACAGGAGGTAATTGATATATGTCCATCGAGAAAGCTTTAAAAGCTAATGCTCCAGCCATACTTACTGGTATCGGTATTGTGGCAAACTTTGGAGCTGTATATTTCACCTACAAGTCGTCAAAGAAGATTGCTGCCGTTCTTGCTGATAATTCGATGACTCGTGGTCAGAAGTTCCTTGGAGTAGTGAAGGCTGGAGCGCTTCCGCTTGCTCTTTCCGTGATATCCGCTGGTTGTTCTATGGGATCGTATACCATCCAGAATCAGCGACTTAAGCAGTCACAGGCTCAGTTGGCTACAATGACGGCTACTGCAGCGATTGCCACACGTGAACTCAAAGAGTGGCGTGAGAAGACTGTTGATATCGTTGGTGAGGAGAAGGCTCGAGAGATCCAGCAGGAGATTGTAAATGACAAGGTTTCAAATACGAAGTCATTTAATACCGAACCGGTAACCGAGGTTAGTCATGTAGCGACTTCCCTGTCTGGAGGAAATACGCTCTGGTATGACGAAAGACACGATCGATGGTTTAGAACTTCGCTGGATAATGTGCGCTCTGCGGTTGCTGGCATGAATGAAGAAATGCGTGCTTATGATTTCGTATCACATAGCGAGTTATATTCCAGAATAGGAATACACGCTCCTGATTGTGATCAGCATGTCGGATATACATCATATTCAAACAATAGAGGAATACATCTCGATGAATTTGGCACGTGTGTATATCCAGAAACTAATGAACCGGCAAGAGTTCTCAAATTGAAAGAATGCCTGGAACTTGATCCGGATTACCAGTCAATGTTTGAATCACTATAATTCGCAGATTTTACAACGCTTATAATAGGGAGAGATCCCAATAGAATCTAACATTTATAAATATTATAAAGGAGGATAAAAACTATGTTAGAGAATGATGTTATGAACAACGGAATGGATAATGTTACGACAACGGAGCTGACACCGACAACGGCGGCAGAGCCCTGGAGCTTTGATCTGAAGTCAGGCGTAATTGGCGGCATTTTTGTAGGAGGTTTGAGCCTTCTGTTCGGATGGGGACGGAAGAAGTACCTTCAGAAGACATGCCCGGTAACGGCTACGGAGGAGACGGCAAAGGCTGTGCAGGCAGCGGCAGCAGGTCAGACAGAATTCACCGAAGTTGAAACGACAAAGTAATATTTGGTTAGATCATAAAAACTGGGAGCAGATTTAAAACATCTGCTCCTTTTATTTTTGCAAGGAGACAATATGGATTTGCAGAATAACTCGAGGTCCAAAACTACGCCCGAGCAAAACGTGAACCGGTCATTGAATCCGATTGGACATACTGTTGAGAAAAAGACGGTTGCTGATAAATTCCAGCAGTTGTTCTTGGCAGACACGGTTGGTGCGATAAAGACTCATATATTTGAGAAGATTATTGTTCCTAACTTAGTACGATTTGTAGCAGATACTATGCATGGCGCTGTTGATGCGTTCTTCTACAAGAGGAATGGTCAGGCTCCATTTAGTGGATATACATCTTGGAATTCAGGTGCATCATTCGTAAATAACTACGGATCATATTTTAATGCCGGTCAAACAGTCCCAAACAATAACGATATTTCTATGTACAAATACCTTGCGTGGCCTACACGTGATCTCGCTGACCAAGCGCTAATAAGATTGCGTGGTGAGATTGTACAGTACCAGGCAGTGTCTATTAATACATATTTGTCGTTAATGGATAGGACCGGTCCAATCAATGGTTGGAACTTCGGTTGGAAGAACTTGGACCAGGCGAACGTATTCCAGTCGGGTGGAATGTGGTATATTTCATTCCCCGAACCAATAAAGATCAGATAAGGAGGATATTTCGGTGTTTTTGAAGGATGTTAGTAACTTCTTCAGTCGGACATATTTGGTAACAAAGCCTTATATTCCGACAGGCATGGTTGTTGTAGGTATCGGTTTAATGACGGTTGGCGCAATTAGAGCGTGTATGAAGACCGCTAGAAATTTGGAACCGGTTCTCGATAATCATCAGAAACAGATAGATGCTATTGCTGAGAAATGGGCAAGAGAGCAGGTTAGATTTGAGAACGATCCGATGGGCGTTCCTGAATATTCTGAAGAGATCAAGACTCAGGAGTCTATGACGGTATATGGTGGGACGATCCGTGAGCTCGTGAAGACGTTCGCCGAACCGGTTCTGGAGTTTACAGCAGGCGCGTTGCTTGTGGCTACAGGCTTCGGTCTCCAGTATGCTGCATATGGGGCAGCGGTTGCATATGGAACCAAGCTGAATAACCAGTTCAACCGATATCGCCAGAGAGTTATTTCAACAGAAGGCACAGAAGCTGACAAGAAATATATGTATGGCGTTAAAAAAGAAACTGTAGTTGAGACAGTCGTTGATCCGGAGACTGGCGAAGAACAGGTTGTCACTAGCGAGGTTGAATCGTATGACACTGATAACTTGTCCATGTACTCCTTTGTCTTCGATGAGACCAATATGAACTTCGATATTCGTAACCCACGTGGGAATCTGTTGTTTGTCAAGAGACGAGAACAGGTCTGGACAGATAAGATGATTGCCAGATCAAGTGGTGATAGTCCGGGATGGATAACTCTTAATGAGATGCTTATTGACTCTGGCTTCAATCCGGTTAAAGAAGGCTACAGAGCAGGTAAGTTATATTTCCCGAATGATCCGACATGGGATAACAGAGTCCGCGTAGCAATTCTGGATACTGCATTCTCGAGAGAAGAGAGGCTCTCGAATGGTGAAGCTCCATCTACGGTCCTCGACTGGAACTGTGACGGTGATATCCTCGCCATTATGGAAGAGCGCGGATACGGTTGGCCGTCAATTCTGACAGCAGCCGGATGAACAGAATGGGGTGAACATCCCCAAGACATATTTGACTACCCTCAGCTCTATTGGAAGGGCTGGGGGTTATATTCGTAAAGGAGGTAACTATGGAGAATATTCCTAGTCGTAGTATGATGAGCGTTTCATCTAAAAAGGGTTGCAAGAATGCTTATATTCGCATTTCCGATGAAGTGTTTGAGATGCCGGTATGGGCGGCTACAGATCTCGCAATGCTTATTTTCAAGAACATTGGACCGGTTATATTCATTAAAGAGCGTATCAGATTAATGATTTCAAGGAGGAAAGGAAAATGAAAAAAGCATTATATTTGGCGGTTGCCGGAATGATCACTGCAAAAAACATTGCACATGACTTCAAGTTGAGAAGACTTGATAAGACGAACGTAGCTTTCGATATCGTTTGTGGAGTATGCTGGCTCCCGATATTTGTAATTGCAAACGGAGTAGGCATGCTCCATGAGATGGGTTTCGTAGATCTTAATAATCTCAGCATTTATCGCGCAAAGAAAGAACTTGAAGAGTGTAACTTCGGAGAGGCCAAAGATGAATGATTTTCTTAAGATCGCATCTGGCGCTCTGGTTGGCTGTTTAGCTGGCGTTATATTCTCACGTACTTACTATAAAAAGAAGTGTGCTGAAGAATCAGAGCGCGTTATTGCGAAACGTATAAGCGAGTGGTATCAGCTTCACCCAACGACTAGTCAGGTTCCTGATATTCGGGTAGAAGAGCCGGAAGAAGAAGCTGTAAGCACGCTAGTTAACAACAACGATGAGACTTATATTCAGAACCAGATGGAACTCCGCGATTACCATAACTATACACAGCACTATGGTAACGATGCTAATATCTCTCCAGCAGAAGACGGAGATTACATGATGGATGTCGATGCTCCAAATTCGGACGAACTTCCTGGTCCAAGAATTATGGAGTGGGAAGAGATAGGCGTCCCTGGTTTTGAAGAGATAATGCTGTTATGGCATATGGATGAAGGTGGTTGGTTCAGTATCGAGGAGACCGATGAACGAATTGACGATCCATATAATTGGGTTGGTGATTGCTTAGTTCAGCCTGGTCCAGATGGCGTTGTGTTTGCGTCTAGTGACAGACGCTCAATTCATATTATTAACGAAAGGAGAGGAGAGATCTACGAAGTTGTCAAGGTCAGAGGTAGATCAATGTAGTTATATTTATGCTTAATGCAAACAATCTTTACAGCGAAGGAGGGATATTTAATGAAGTAGACTATTATCATTGGTTACTTGAGCGTGCGGGGGCAACACAGCCCCCGTATTTAAATTATCTGCTCCTTTTACAAACATTGCATAAAAGGGATTATATTTGGTCAGTTCAGATGAACACTAATAGAGTTCAAGATGCTTTCCAAATGAGAAATTTTTACGCTCTATCGAATGGGATATTTCCGCCTGTGGATAGTACTGGTGAGTATCCAGCGGCATCTGTGCTCGAGGTATTACTAGCGCTATCATACAGGTGCGAAGAGGATATTATGGGTGAACCAGGTAAAGACCACCCAGCACGATGGTTTTGGATGATGATGCAAAACCTGGACCTGATGAAAAACGATGATGAACACTTCGATCGTGTTTACGTGGACCAACGACTTACTGATTGGTTAGAAGGTCACTATAAACGAAACGGTCAAGGTTCACCATTTCCGCTGATGAATCCTAAAGGGGACCAGCGAAAAAAAGAGCTATGGCAGCAGATGCTCGAATGGCTCAATGAAAACTATTGTTCTGTTATTTAATTTAAAGGAGGTTGCTATGGGTAGTACCATTTTCTTGGAACAAGATCTGTTTAAAGGTTGTCGTATCATTTTCGACAAGGCCGAATATACTGTTAGCGCCGAATTTTACAATAAATTCGAGAGCTTTTTGAACGATAACGCAAAGGTGATTAAATCATTAAACGATAAGGTCGAGAATCAGAGAAAAGAGCTGGCTTCTCTACTGGCAAAGAATAAGAAGCTCGAAGAGGAGAATAAGAAGCTTCGTGATATTAATAACAAGAACTTCTGGCCGAACGGTAAAGCTCCGGTGGTTGATTTTCCTGTTCTGCAGTATGACAGTATTCCGTCTTGGTTCGACTTTACTTTCACGAATTTCGAATATGATTCGCGTAAAACTTTGAATCTTCCTGCAAATATTACTATCAAAGGTGTTTCGGACGATCGCAAAAAAATCGAAGCGTTCATAGAACATGGTGATGTATTTAGCGGTATTTTCAGCATCTGCAGAATGTCTGATATTAAGGACCTGGTTGACAAATACAATGCTCTCGTTGTTGATAACCGACATTTGGAGCTGGAAAAGGTATCTATTCGTGATTCTCTCGAACTTGTAGAGGTGAATCTCAAGAGTGTTAGAAAGAAAGCAGAAGAAGCCAGGGACGAGTACGAAAAGATGAAAGAGGTTCTCAAGAGATGGCATGACGCTACCGGTTGTGATAATTTTGATCAGGCCAAGAAAAAGATCGAGAAACTTAGAAATGAGGCTAGTCGTATCCCGTTTGGATGTGAACTCGATAACAAGCTCCTCAGAGATAAAAATAAAGATTTGCAGAACCAGATCAAAAAGCGGGATGAGGAGATCGAGAAATTAGCCAAAGAAATCCAGTATCTAAAAGATGGTATAGAGGCTAATGGATCGCTTCTTCTATCTCGGGCAGAGAGGCTCGACAAGCTCCATAACATGATCTGGGGCGGACCTGGGTATCATCCGCTTTCCGTTGATGGTAAACTTTATACGGCTGGAGGATATTTGGAACGCAAAGGCTATAAGTGCTTTGTTGATGCCGTTGCTAATCTTGAGGCTGATATCGCTCTATTGAAGGACCGTGAGATTCAGTGTGCTGAAGGTACCTATACTGTATTTATTCATCCGGATCATATGGATGCTCTTAAGGTCGATATTAAACATGACAGATATCAAGCCGAAAATAGACTGATTGAAGAATGCTCGGAACTTATCCAGGCACTCGCTAAGCGGAAAAGAACATATAGCCCCGGGGTTAATTATATTGGTAGTCATGAACTTATGGAGCTTGCGCACGTTATTATTTCGGCAATTGTTTATTGTAGATACTGGGGTATTTCAAACGAGCTTCTCCAGAAAGCTGTTCAGGTAAAATACCCGGAACCGTACGAAGATTGAATAGTTATATTTAGGAGGTTGCTATGGATACAACATTTTTGGTGATGGCGTTTATTCTTGGAGCCGGTTTTGGTTTCTTCATTAACGAGGCTATTCAGTATATTCAGTACTACTTCGATAAGAAGCACAGCGAAGATGTTGCCGAAGAGAACTGGGGTGGTCTGGCCTTATATTTGAACCATCGCCTGATTCGCGACAATCACACTGGTAAACCTGTCTGGGTTAAAGACGATCGTGAGTTTGAGGAGGAATAAAGATGAAGAGTGATAATTATGGAATCTTATCCGGATCAGTAGATGATTATGTTGACCCTTTCTATGGTTATATTCATATGTCTCCTAAGCACGTAAAAACATATCTAGAAGACCCTCGTTATTCTAATCTGAACCAAATGATCATAACCATAGAAGAGTGTTCAGAGTTACAAAAAGCTCTGACAAAATCACTTAGGGGTTGTGATTTCCACATTGAAGATGGTTCTAATCGCGACAGTGTAATTGAAGAAATAGCTCACGTTTTGATCAGCATCAAGGTTTTATGTGCATCGGCAAATATTCACCCTGGTGATGTAATGAATGAAATATTTAAAAAGTGTCCAAGTTGCTACGACCTTGATACAGCCGTTATTAATGGTAAACAGATGTATGTCGAAATTGATGTGGAGGAGGATGTATGATTTTCTCTACATATATAAGTCGAATGGAAGCGGCTAATATGAAGCTTAACGCTTATATAAAGGCTGATACTCGAGCGATCTTAGCATTTAGTGAATCTTTATCTAATATTCTAAACCCATATTATCCGATCGTGATGTCGAGAAAAGAATTTAGAAAGATTCTTAAGGGTACTGGTCTTGAGAAGTATGAGATCACAGAACGCTTATTTCCTAAGAAGAAAAAGCGCGGCAGCATGAGACGAGCTAGAATGGAAAGAAAATGGTGCGAGTTTAATGATCCGCCTCTTCCGGATGGTGTTTATATTGATGAATGGTCCGCTCCTGAAGAGACAAAACAGATCGGTTGGGATACATCGATTGGGTATAGAAGAACCATCAATCAGATCTTTGATGATTTTGATCCGCCAATGATACCACCGGTTTCAGCACCGATTTCTCGTAAAATCGATATTACCGATGACCAATTCGATGGAGATCCGGTACTAATAATACCTGGGCCGTTTGATTAAGAGGAGGAGAACCATGATTCCTGATTATATACTTGACAGTATTGTAAATCCGTATTTACCAAACCAAATGTCAGCTTCTCCTCTTAATCATGTACAATTATCGTCTTATTACGATCCAACAGTACATGGTGAATACTCACTTTGTAGAGACCACGATTTTATCGGTTGGAAACAGGCATATATACCTACGAGAGATATATACCACAGAGGATATTTAGTTAGGAAACCAGTTATTGTTAAGTTAACTATCCCCAAAGATGCAGAAGTGGTCTTCACTGACAGTAAATGCCGAGCTTCGTACGTTAAAGTTGAGGCTATATATCCTGCTGTTCATTTTTTCGATGAAGAAAATGTAAGGCCATTAGATGCACCGCATGCTTTTTCTTTCTATAATCGGAGTTATAAATATGTTCCAGGTGCAGTCTTGTTTCCGGATGAATTTGATCCCAACCCATATGCAGTTTGTTCACACGGGATACATTTCTTCAGACATTATGGAGAGGCGTATGACTACTAATGGAGTAAGCTATGACAAACAGATGTGATAGTATTGATGCTTTAATGTATGCATATTGTGAATATATGAGAATAAAGGAGGAGAACCAAATGTTAGAAAAGGATAAAAATTGTATCGAGTTTTCAATGCGCTATATGAGAGCTACTCATAAACCTTACCAGGAGGATACGGAGATTGTTATAACAGGCATGGCTCCAGGAAAGAGTCTTCTCTGGGCTAAGAACCCGTTTGATATTCCATGCGATGTTGTCGTGGTTCCTAAAAAGGATTTCGACCGACTTCAGACAGAGAACGAGCAGCTTAAAAAGAAACTTGAGGGGTTTTCGCCGATTCCTGGATATGAGGATTTTCTTAAGGCGTTATATCCTGAAACATCTGAAAGTGATATCGAAAAGGTTGTATGGGTAACAGAACAACTTTGTTGCGGTAGAGACCTTCAGCATGCTTTACGGACTGATTTGGAAAATTACAAGAGATTTTCTAGTATTCAAGCCAAATCTATTCGCAGTTGGAAAGAAGCAACCGGTTGTAATACTCCTGAGGAGGCCAAGAAGAAAATTAAGCTGCTCGTTGATGATATTAATGTTCTAATGAGAGTAAATGACGATCCTATGTAATGGAGGAACAATGAGATCTAAATTTGATAACACCAAGCATCTTCCGGATGTATTCTACAAGTACGAATGGGACGGATCGGAAGTTGTAAAGACTAAAATCACTCGCATTGCTATCAAGCGCACCGAGGCGTTTGGTTATATTTCAAAGACCAAGGGCATTATGAAGTATATTTCCAGACCAAACACTATCGAACTTGGTGTTTTTGATGCTCAGAGAAAAGCTGTATTTCTTGAGAAGGACGATGGTGAACTTGACGCTCTTGATATTATTCATCAGCACTACGTTGATGCATTCGGTCCGATTTCCGCAAAACTGACAGCCAACGTTCTTACACAGAAAGCTATCAGACAGTATATTCGTATGCATGGAGGTACTATTAAATATGGCGAAGATGTACCAGTGTGATGTTTGTAAGCAGGTTTTTCAAGGTTTAGGACATTATAGATTAATGATGGGTACATATAACTATGCTCAGCATGACTTCGTTACAGGTGGCGTAGATATTGATGTTTGCCCTGACTGCGTCAAATCCATAAAACACTTCATCGAGTGCAAAGATCCAAATCACAAGTCTCCGTTTGAGCGTGATCCGTGCACCGGTTGATATTCGCGGAAATTACAACGCTTATAGTAGAACGAAGAGGTTCGGTTTATACTGAGCCTCTTATTTTTTTTCTCAAGGAGGTGGTGCTTTATGATTGTGGCAGACAAATGGAAACAGATTTCTCGTGAAGCTGGAGAGTTATATTTCCGAAAAAAGCGAGAAGAAAGGTGGTCATATTTATACACCAGGAATGCTTTAAGACATACGGCGTTTATGCGTAACATGCGAATGATGATCAGAGGTTGGTGCGAAGATGAGTTTAAAAAGAGTTAACGGTAACTATTATTTGTCAACATCGAACGGATGCATGTGTTTAGGACATAATCCGACACTGAATGTACCTAGTCCTACGAGTTTTGATTGGGAGAAACATTTTGCTGATATCGATCAGAAGAAAAAGCGTGACCATAACGGCGGTGGATCTGTTGTATCTTGTTGGTTTGATAGTCAGAATGTGAGGTTATATTCATAAGGAGACGTTATGACAATAATGATCATATTTGGAATTATTGATGCAGTGTTTATTTATGCTGCGTGTATAGTAGCTTCAGAAAGTGATAGAAGAGGAGGTATTGAATGAACGGTTGGTTTTTAATTAGTGTTATTTTTAGCGTACTGGCGTTTGGTTGTTGCTGGTTCGATTATCGTAAGATTGAGGCATTGGAAGGATTTCTGTCTGATCGAACCCTTCGTATTTACAGGTTGGAGAATAAAATCCGGGATTTACAAAACGATAACGATAAACTTCGCACGACTCTTGAGGAACATGATTCTCGAATTAGAGAGTTTGAGGGCGACAGTTATGACGAGTGACGCTGCATATATGTTCCTTTTAACTCTATATATTATAGTCTGTTGTACCTATCGTTATATTCGATTCGCGAAGATATCAATGCACTGGCTTGGAAGAGTCCTTCATATTTTAGAGGCACCAGTAGTAGAACCTCTGTTCTGCTTGGGCATTATATTAATTAGTTTCACATTATCTAAGGAGGAAAAGAAAAATGACAGATCTTCAAACAAAACAGTTTCTCAAAATTATGGAAAAAATGAGCCGGTCACTGGCACTTCTTTTGGAAGAAACCAAGAGACAGAATGAACTCACAACCAGAATGATCATTGCTGCTGAGAGCATGGATATGGAATCCGACGAAGATTTTGCTCATGATGATTATATTTACGATGATGAAAATCCGGTCGATGAGGAAGAAGATGCCCCGGTTCCGGATGAGGTTTCCGAGGAGGAAGAGTAATGAGTCTATTTAAGAAAGGTCCCGGTCCACAGTGGCATATAGTTAGCAATCCTTCGGATCTGCCGAGCACTGGTGGATATTATTGGATCGTTACCCAGGAGACAGGTCTGGCTACACAGCTTATGGAGTACGTGAAGAACGATACATTTTCATATAGTCAGTGTGTGGTTGAAGGCATGATCTATGATGATATTCGTAAGGTCGGAATCGTGGCGTGGACACCGGCAGAAGTTCCAGCTTTTAAGCCACTCAGTGGAGGCGTCTAATGCGTATACTATATACTGGTGAAGTCCTCTTTGATGAGTATTGCAAGAAATGTGAGCATGAAAAACTGCCGGAAGATAAAGATCCGTGCTATGAATGCTTGAAAATAGGATTCAGAGAGGACTCACGTAGACCTCAATATTTTAAAGAAAAACGCAATTTTCAGTAATTTTTGTTAAAAATCTACAGAATTTATCCCAATTTCCCACTTTTTTTATTAAATTATTTTTATTATAAAAAAAAAAAAAATAAAAATAAATAAAATCCCACTTTTTTTTGGGAAATTGGGATATTTTACTTAGATTTTTATTTTTCTTCAATTTTGGTAGTTAGGAGGTCACTATGGTCGATGCTTGATTTTTTGCAGATAGAAGAACGGACTGTTAGTCGCGGAACTATCGAAATCCGACCTAAATTTAGGACTGATAGATACGGTGACCTGATGATCAAAGGTGGGGATTTTGATGCCTTTTGGAATGAAGAGACTGGCATGTGGTCAACAGATGAGAGAGCCCTCATCAGCATCGTTGATGATGCTCTTAATTCATATTTGAAAGAGCACTATGATAATTATCCAGTTCCGGTTAAGGTCTGTTGGATGTGGGATGCAGACTCGGGGGCAATTGATAGATGGCATAAGTATTGTCAGAAACAGATGCGTGATAATTACCACACTCTTGATCAAAAAGTTGCATTCCTCAATACCGAGGTTAAGAAGACCGACTATGTTTCTCATAGGTTACCGTATGTCTTAGAAGAGGGCGATATTTCAGCGTACGAAACGTGCATGAATACCTGGTACGATCCCTCCGAAAGAGAGAAACTTGAATGGATTATAGGAGCTATCATCTTTGGTGATATTGATAAGATTGAGAAATTCATAGTTCTATATGGTCCACCAAAGTCTGGCAAGTCATCATTCTTGAAGCATATTCTAATGCCTATATTTGATGGCTACTGGGCACCGTTCGATTCTAGTCGAATGGCAAAAGGTAATTTTTGGGGCGAGTCTTTTAAGGACGCACCTCTTGTTTCGATTCAGACAGATGGAAAGCTTAGCAGGATAGATGATAATTCAATCATCAATGCCGTAGTTTCCCATGAGACTGTCGAGATGAATTTAAAGAACAAGAGTACGTTTCCTCAGAAGATGCGCTCTATCTTATTTTTAGGAACAAATGAACCGGTAAAGATTTCGGATGCCAAATCCGGGATAATTAGACGACTTCTGGATGTAAATCCTAGTGGGCGTACTTTACCAGAGAACGAGTACTACGAACTTATTGATAGGTTGAAGTTTGAGTACGGAGCAATAGCTCAGCATTGCTTGTCGGTATATTCTCGTTTAGGTCCTTACTATTACAATGATTATATTTCGACAGAGATGTTGGCTGAAACCAATGACTTCTACAACTTCATAGAACAGAACTATGAGGATCTGAAAGAAAAGAATTATATTACAGGAACCGAAGCTTGGAGACGTTGGCAGGAGTATAAGACCTTTGCTGATATTGATTACAAGCTTTCGTATAAGAGGTTCTGTGCTGAGCTCAAGAATTACTTCAAAGAATTCAAACAGGATTATCATGACGAGAATGGTAAGCATATTCGTAATGTATATTTTGGATTCATGTTCGAGAAGTTCAAGAGCAAAGTTAGATTAGAGAAGTTCGTAGAGAATGCTAGTAACCGATGGATTATTCTTCGTGAACAGCACAGTCTCCTTGATGATATTCTTAGAGATTGTCCAGCTCAGTATATTCGCGAAGATGGTAAAACTGCTATGACTGGATGGGAACGGTGCAAGACTAAACTCTGTGATATTGACACGAGCAGACTGCATTATGTTCGAGTACCGTTAAACCATATAGTAATAGATATTGATTTATGTGATGAAGAAGGGAGGAAGGATAAAAGTAAATGTTTAGAGGAGGCTAACAAGTGGCCAAAGACGTACGTTGAAGTATCCAAAGGTGGTGGTATTCATCTGCATTATATTTACAAGGGTGACCCATTAGCTCTTGCAACACACATGCCAGAGAATGAACATATTGAGATTAAGGTATATTCTGGACTTCAAGCGTTACGTCGAAAAGTAACCGAGTGCAATAATATTTTGGTTGCGCCAATAAGCTGTCTACCATTAAAAGAAGATGGAGGTCAAAAGAAAAAAGTGGTAGATTTTGAGTTATACGAAAATGAAAAAGCGCTGAGAAGCGTTATTGAAGGTCATATTAAGAACTGGGTTGGTGGACTTCGACATACTATCGTTACCATAAATCTTATAGCAGACACCATTAATGAAGCTTACAATAAGGGTTTTCATTATGATATTTCTGACATGTATAAGACGTTGATTGATATCGCGAAGGCGAGTACCAACAACGCTGATCCTTGTCAAAAGACGGTCAACTCGTTACATCTGAAATCAAAAGATATTGATACGATGAAGTATGTGGCGACGGCTAAAGATGGTAGACGAGTATTCTTTGATATTGAGTGTTTCCAGAATCTATTTGTCATTTGTTGGAAATATGAATTCTCGAAGACTTGTCAGTCGATGGTAAATCCTTCGCCAGAAGAGGTTATGGAGTTTATTGAGAACTTTACGTTCATCGGATTCAATAACCGAAAGTACGACAATCATGTAATGTGGGAGCGAGCTCTTGGTAAGGACTTATATTCCGTTTGGGAGTTCAGTAAACGAATCATTAGTAATGATCCAACGGCCAACCACGCAATGGCGTGGGATATTTCATATACAGACATCTATGACTTTGCTTCTGCTGGGAATAAGATGTCTCTTAAGAAGTATGAGATATTACTTGGGCGACTTGAACGTAGGGCTAAGAAGTTGTTTGCTGAAGGCGCTGATATTGATATGGTTGCCAAGGAATTGAAGATTTCAGAGACATTAGCCAAGGTATGGTATGAACGAAGAGATGCTTCGCCAATAAGTCACTTGGAGTTAGGTTTGGATTGGAATGAACCTGTACCGGAAGAATTGTGGGACCAGGTGGTGGAATATTGCAAGAATGACGTTTATGCCACAGAGGATGTATTCCATTATTTGGAAGGCGATTTCAAAGCCAGACTGATGTTAAGTGCCTTATCTGGTCTGTCGCCAAACGCTACTACCAATCAACACACCATGCAGATTATGTTCGGCAACGACCGTAATCCCCAGTCGCAATTCATATATACTAATCTTGCCGAGAAATTCCCAGGTTATGTCTTCGAAAATGGCAAGAGTATGTATCGCGGCGAAGATCCAAGCGAGGGTGGATACGTTAAGGCATTACTTGGTATGTGGCTAAATGTGGCCACGCTTGATATTGGTTCAATGCATCCTACAACAGTTGATATATTACAGTTGTTTGGTCCATATTACACGAAACGATTTGCTAGTTTGAAGGCTGCTAGAATACATATTAAGCATAAAGAATTCGATGAGGCAGCTAAGATGCTAGACGGCAAGCTTGCGCCATATTTGGATGACCCTGATAATGCTAAGGCATTGGCAGACGCTTTGAAGACGGCTATCAATTCGGTATATGGTTTGACATCAGCATCTTTCCCGAATAGATGTAAAGATCCGCGCAATGTTGATAATATTGTCGCAAAGCATGGGGCTTTATTCATGATCAACCTCTATCATGCTGTTGAAGACGAGGGATACACGGTTGCACACATTAAAACCGACAGTATCAAGGTTCCGAACGCAGACACTTATATTATCAACTTCATCTCTGAGTACGGAAAGAAATACGGATATACATTCGAACATGAAAGTACTTACGATAGAATGTGCTTGGTCAATGATGCTGTATTCGTAGCCAAGTATGCTGACGCCGAATGGTGTAAAGCAAAGTACGGTTATATTCCAGAAAAGAACGAGAAGAGTTCAAACCAGTGGACCGCAACTGGTACTCAGTTCCAAGTACCTTATGTGTTCAAGAAACTGTTCAGCAAAGAGGATATTCTATTTGAGGACTTGTGTGAAATCAAGTCTGTTAGTACGGCATTATATTTGGACATGAATGAAGGTTACGCTGACGTATCACAGTGGGAGAAGCTTAAAGCCTTAAGAGCTAGACAGAATAGCCCATTGGTAGATATTCGTAACAAGTTCTCAAAGAAAGAACGTGAATTACTGGACAGCAACATTCAGGTATCTGACGAAGAGCTTGAACAGTTGATATCTGTCGGACACGACTATAAGTTTGTTGGTAGAGTTGGGGAGTTCTGCCCAATCAAACCCGGACATGGTGGTGGTCTTCTAGTCCGCAAGGACGATAACGGATATTCTTCTGCCAATGGAGCCAAGGGTTATAGATGGCTTGAATCGGAGACCGTATTAACTCTTGGTCTTGAGGATTCTATTGACATGTCTTATCATGAAGGTCTTTGTAAGAAGGCTGTAGAAACAATTAGTAAGTATACCGATTTCGACAACTTTGTTAACGGTGATAATTTGGTACCTATTGATATGAACGTCCCTGAAGACGAAGTAGAGTTACCATTCGATTAAAGAAAGGAGATTATATTTATGGAACCTGTTAGTGGAGTAAGAATGACATTGGAAGGATTTCCCGGAATTTATGTAAAGAATAAGAATCTTGAGGGTAATCCGGCAAAGAGTAAAAGAGGGTATGCTACAAGATCATTTACTATTTCTCTCACTCCTGAGTATGCCCAGGCGTTTATTGATAAAGGATTCCCTGTAAAATATCCGGAAAACAGCATGACAGATGATCCTAAGCCATATTTGGCAATGGTTCTTTTCGCAGAGGCCAAGTATGATTACCCTGCAACTGTTGTCATTGCTGATAATGGCGTCAACAGAAGACGTATTCGTCCTGAGGGTTGGAAAGAATTTGACGAGTCCCCGATCGAATATATTGATGCGGAGCTTGTGACGTATAAGAACACCAAGGACAACATTGTTGTTAAGTGCGAAGCCTTATATTTCAGAACCAAAGCTTCTCTGATCCGTAACAAGTACCCGGACGCATTTGATGACGAGTTTGAACCAGCTCCGTTTCAGTAATGATATTAGATGAAGAACAGATCGCAGCCATAGACAAAATGTTTAATGGCTGTATATTAGTGGCCGATGTTGGTGTTGGTAAAAGCCGCACTGCCATCGGCTATTATTTATTCAAAGTATGTAAAGGTGGAGCCATGTTGAATGGCAAACTTTTATATTCTGAGATGGCTTCGCCAAGGGACTTATATATCATTACGACCGCTAAGAAACGCGATGACCACGAGTGGTTGGACGAATGTAGTAGATTTCTCATAGGTCCAGATAGAGAGAATAGTCATTCTGGAGTCAAGGTGACAGTGGACTCATGGAATAATATTCAGAAGTATAAGAAAGTTTATGGAGCATTCTTTATATTTGATGAGCAACGACTTGTCGGGTCTGGACCTTGGGTCAAAGCCTTCCTTGACATTTCTAGGAAGAATCAATGGGTACTATTGACTGCCACACCAGGCGATGTTTGGAAGGATTATATTCCAGTATTTGTCGCAAATGGATTCTATCGCAATAGAACGGATTTTATGCAACAGCATGCTATATACGCACCATGGGTAAAGTTCACCAAGATAATAGGATACCGTGATAAAGGTAGGCTTATATCTTATAGAAACCGAATACAGGTGCACATGAAGAAAAAGGTCGAGAAACTCAAATGCGAAGAGACCAAGATAGTTGCATACAACAAACCCTTATATTTAAAGGTTTGGAAAGACCGACAGAACCCATTCGATAATGATTGTCCAATAGAGGACACTGGTACGTTATTCTTTCTTTTAAGAAAGGTGGTGAATTCAGATTCCTCTAGAGTTAAGGCAACGATGTCGATTCTTGAGGAATGCAAGAAGGCTATTATATTTTACAATCATGACTACGAGCTTGACATTCTGAAGCAGATGTGCGAGTCAATGAGAATGCCATATTCCGAGTGGAATGGTCATAAACATGAAAGTTTATTGACCGGAGATAAGTGGGTATATTTGGTGAACTATGCCGCTGGTTCCGAAGGATGGAACTGTGTTACGACAGATACCATTATATTTTACTCACTGAACTATTCTTACAGAACCATGGTACAGGCAGCGGGACGAATAGATAGACGAGATAGTCCTTATGAGAATCTATTTTACTATTATATTCGTTCCTCTGCACCAATCGACTTGGCAATTCACAGAGCTTTAGATGCCAAAGCGAACTTTAACGAAAAAGAATTTCTTGGGAAATAAGCCGGTGCTAATAACATCGGCTTATATTTTTCTCGCGGAAAAAACATAGGCTATAATGAAGAGGAAGAGAATGTCTTTGCATTCTCTTATTTTTTGTGTGGAGGTCATATGCGAGACGAGGCTAAATTCCAAAGAAGCCTGATATCTGAGATTAAAGAAAGACTGCCTGGATGCGTTGTGTTCAAAAACGATGCGAAGCAGGGCTATCCAGATCTTATGATATTACATGGCCCAAAATGGGCGGCTTTAGAAGTCAAGGCTAGTCTAAAAGCGAGAAAGAAACCAAGACCTAATCAGGATGTACAAGTGGAGAGAATGAACGAAATGTCATTCTCTTCTTTTATTTTTCCAGAGAACAAGGAGGAGGTTTTAAATGAGCTTACCATTTTCATGGGAAAACACTAGCAAATGGTTTACACCAGGCACACACGCCATATTGGGAGCCAGTACACATTCTAGGTGGTGGAATAAGACTCCCGAAGAGATTGGCGTATATTTCCGTAACATGAAAGCTTCCGAAATTGGGACCAAGCTTCATGCTATGGCGGCTGAGGATATTCGTATGAATATGCCAAGACCGAAGAACGGACAGACTTACAACCGATATGTGAACGACGCTATTAACTTTAGAATGAAACCCGAGACTGGCTTATATTTCTCACCGTTTGCTTTTGGTACAGCTGACGCAATTACATTTGAGGACGGCAAACTTCGGATTCATGATTTGAAAACCGGGACAGTCTCAGTGCCAAAGATGCAGCAGCTTCAGACCTATGCCGCATATTTCTTTCTCCAGTATGGGCAGAAGTATGGGTTTAGACCATCTGATATTGATACGGAGTTGCGAATCTATTGGAACGATGGAGTCATCAAGGAGAAACCGAAAGCCTCTGATATTCAGATGGTAATAGATAAGTTGGTACCGGCGTCAGCGTATTTGGAAAAGATTAATGAGGAGTATGAGACATGGTAAACCTGATGGAGAGATCTTATCAGATATTCTGGAGTAATCTGTCAGAGGTTCTTTACCATGCCGAGTATTACTCCACGGACCTTGAAGAAACGACTTTAAGTGATGACGATTATGTTTATGCTTTAGAGCGACACTTGGCACATGCCGGCATTACTCCGGATAGTGTCATGATTGCGGACACCATGTATGTCTCTGATATTATCCAGGACTTCTGCATGATGTATGGAACGCCTAGGCACTCTGGTAGATATCCTTGGGGTAGTGGTAAAAACCCCCAGCGAAATAGGAACATCTACACTTCTTACAACGATCTTCGAAAGAAGGGGTATACGGAGAAACAGATTGCTGATAATTGGCACATGTCCACTACTGAGCTTCGCAAATGCATATCGTTAGGTTCTAATGAGATACGTGAACAGAACCGCTTGACCGCCAAAGAGCTTAAAGACAAAGGATATTCTATTACAGCGATTTCTCAGAGAATGAATGCTCCAGAATCAACGGTTAGATCTTGGCTTGATGAGTCTATTGCAATCCGTAAAGGTAAGACTGCTGAGAGGGCTGATATTCTCAAAGACTATGTTGACAAGTATGACTACGTAGACATTGGTCCTGGTACAGAACTCTATCTTGGCACGACTAGAACATCGTTTAAGAATTCTGTCAAGATGCTCACTGATAAAGGCTACCAGATTCAATACTACATGGTTGATCAGATGGGAACTAACCACAAGACGACAATCACTGTACTTGCTAAACCTGGTTCACCTTATAGGACTGGTGAAGACAAGTATGATATTTCATCAATAGCATCTAGAGTAGTCGATGACACTGGTACAGTTTCAAAGCTTGGTTTGGAAAGGCCGGTTGCAGTTGATCCTAGTCGTATTAAGGTTAATTACACACAAGGAGACGTTGGTGGTGTAGAACGGGATGGACTAATATTGATAAGACCAGGTAATCCGGATTTGAGTTTAGGCTCAGCGCGATATGCTCAGGTTAGAATCAATGTTGGTGACACTCATTACATCAAAGGTATGGCAGCATATGATCCATCACTTCCCAAAGGTGTTGATATTCTTGTCAACTCAAACAAGAAGAAAGGTACACCCCTGATATCTGATGATCCAGATGCGTCAACTGTTCTTAAACCAATGAAACGTAACGAAGCCACAGGCGAGATTGATTGGGACAATCCTTTTGGAGCCTCAATTAAGGACCCTGATAAATTGGTTCATGTGCAGCGCACTTATATTGGTAAAGATGGTAAGTCACATCTCTCGGCAATTAATGTAGTAAACGAAGAAGGCGATTGGAGTAAGTGGTCTAAAACAGCACCTGCTCAGTTCTTGAGTAAACAGACTTTACCATTAGCGAGGCGTCAGCTTGCTTTGGAGAAGGCTAATCGTGAAGCAGAGTTTGATATTATCAAGAACATGACCAATCCTACCATCAAGAAGAAACTACTGTATGATTTTGCTGAGAATTGTGATGCAGCAGCGGTAGATCTTGATGCGGCAGCTCTTCCGAGACAGTCTTGGCATGTTCTTATGCCATTCCCTGATATTAAGAAGGGTGAAGTGTACGCTCCGAACTATCGTGATGGTGAAACTGTAGCTTTGGTTCGATTTCCGCACGAAGGCACATACCAGATACCGATATTAAAGGTTAAGAACAAGGGCTCCGTTGCTGATAAATTCATACACAATGCTCCAGATGCAGTCGGTATTAATTCAACAACGGCTCGTCAGTTGTCTGGTGCGGACTTTGATGGTGATACGGTCATAGTTATACCGATATCTAACAAAGTTCGGATTAGAGCGAAAGCTCCCATTGACGAATTGGTCAATTTCGACCCTTCAGATGCGTACCCTAAGTACAAGGGCATGAAGGTGATATCTCATGCAGAGCAACAGCTCAAGATGGGCGTTGTATCGAATCTGATATCTGACATGACTCTTGCAGGAGCTGATGAGAAAGAATTAGTCAGAGCTACTAAGTATGCGATGACCATTATTGATTCTGAGAAACATGAGCTCAACCATAAACAGTGCTTCATTGACCAGAACATTGATGGACTGCAGCGAAAATATCAGAAACATTCGTATGATGACAGATACGGTGGAGCTGGAACGATCATCTCAAGGGCTGGTTCACCAAAAGCTGTTCCTGAGCGTAGAGCATACTATGATATTAACCCCGAGACTGGCGAGAAGATTCCTAAGTATACAGACAAGACCTATACTTATATTCCAACAAGAGTAAAAGTTACAGATCCAAAAACTGGTGTTGAGTCTACTAAGGAATTGAAGCTTACTCTTTACACTGATAAAAAGACTGGGCGCCAATACACCATAGATCCCAACGATCATAAGAAGAAGCTCTATAGAAGCGCATCTGATATTTCCAGAGCTAAGACAGAACGACGTATGGAGAACAGCACTAAGATGGCTGAAGAGAAAGACGCGTTCAAACTTACCTCCGGAGGAAGTAGAGAGCATCCTGGTCATCCTATGGAAGCCCTTTATGCTAGTTATGCTAATGACATGAAGGCTTTAGGTAACGAAGCTCGTAAAGAGTACCTTAAAACTGGTAAACTGATATATTCACCAGAAGCAGCTAAAAAGTATAAAGCCGAAGTTGACTCTCTTAATGCCAAGCTTAGATTGGCTTTGCAGAATGCTCCATTGGAGAGAAAAGCCCAAGCACTAGCTAATAAGACTATGGCTAGAAAGAAGGCTGATAATCCGAACATGGATGCCGAGCATACTAAGAAGTACAAAGGTCAAGCACTTAATGCTGCTAGAAAGGCTGTAGGCGCTAAGAAGAAAAGGGTTGATATTACTGATCGTGAGTGGGAAGCCATTCAAGCAGGTGCCATTAGTGACTCTAAGCTGAAGTCTATACTGGACAATGCAGACTCTGATATTCTCAAACAGCGTGCTATGCCTAGACAGACGCAGAATTTAAGACCTGCTCAGGTTAATCGTATCAAAGCAATGTCTATAGCTGGCTATTCAACCACTGATATTGCTGACGCTGTAGGTATCTCCACATCTACTGTTTACAAAACGCTTAATGGCAAAGCATAGAGAGGAGACTGATATTTATGGCAGAACACATGTTAACTACTGTGGACAATCCATGGCATCCATTCACTCAATACAAAGAGTGGTCGTCTTTTGACAGAGCTATGGGACACAATACAGCAGAGAAACTAGCTACTTATATTTTCACAACAAACGACTTGGGTGAAAAGGTTACATTACAGGACATAGAAGACGGTATGCAAGCCCTAGTAGATGCTGATATTCTTGGAATCTACATTAAGGTCACCAAGGATACTGTAATAAAGCCTATTACACTTGAAGAGTACTTAGCTGTGCTATAGAGCACTGATATTTGTTCTAGAAACACATTAACCAGCATGCACATTGACACGTCACAGTTTATTACACTGATATTCTCTCAGAAACATGTCTATTTGGAGACCCTATAGATGGCCCTCTCTATACTACACTGATATTTGTCTCAAAACAACACTGTGTAGAAGCCTCTATGGAAGGTGCCTGTATAGGTACTACATACGTATCCCGTATACAGCACTGATATTTGTCTCAAAACAAGCCATGTTGTGTATAGTACTACCATACGCTATACATAGTACTGATATTCATGCTATTCACATGTCTCTATGGGTACTTTGCTGAAACAACGTTTACGTACACGCTATGCATGTACTGATATTCATGTACACACATGTATGTACATCTATTAAAGCTACATGTATGTATTGTGATAGTGTTAAGTGTAGTTTCGATTAAGTACTGATATTTGTGTAAACAATGTGTTGTTGTCTAATGTAAATTGAGAAACATTGTAACTATTGTAATTGTTGTGATTAATGTGATTGACGTTGTATGTACTGATATTTGTGTAAGTTTTACATACCACTATGCAAAAACATACATTGATACATGAACATGCAATGATTAACACTTAATGTTGATATTTATG
>OCTX014529299.1_pt1 | contig 28027 bp, 27 predicted proteins | sample 1539691 | NCBI WGS metagenome assembly OCTX01 (sample SAMN02144231, study PRJEB22623) | gut metagenome | biome: sheep rumen | host: Ovis aries | place: New Zealand
CAACAACAAATGATTGTCGCTAGTCTGATGATATTATGTGTAGGATTCTTGGCGGTCCTTCTCGGTCCGGGAACGCATAGTAGAGAAACCGGCATGAATGGATTTGCCGGAAATTTTGCTATCATACCGTATTTTGTAAAATTGGCATCAGCATTAGCTGTATTTACGATGCGTCTCTTATCTCGTAGTTTATATTATATTTTGTTATTACCAATAGGATTTATTATTGGCAAAAATATGAAATATAGTACTCAATATAGCAATTGGAAATTAGTTCTTCTTTCTCTTGGCGTAGTATTGGGTGTAATTGTCTTGTCAGTTGCTGCATCCGTGTATGGAATGGGATGGTATTCGCCTCTCAGATCCTATAGTTTTGTCTCATTCATTTTATCATCGGTGGTAATATATTGGGGCATATTGATAGGACGTCATTATAATAAGAGTAGGATAGAAAGGTCAATGCTAATAACATGTCTTATTGTTGCAGCGATGTCAATATATTTCTATCGGACAGAGCAACCATTAGTTGCGGATATTCATACTCAAATAGGAATCCGACATAATCAGATATGTGCAGCCAATCAAATGAATCGAACAGAACCTCTTATTATAGAAAAAATAGAGTATCCGCATATCCCTAATACATATGCCATTTTACGTAAGACGATTAATACGATCAGAGGAAATGGAAATGCAATAATTTCCGCGCCAAATGAATATTTCCCATATGAGCGATATGCGTTATCTAAAGATTCAAATAATTGGAAAAACCAACAAGTAGAACAATACTATAATGCTCAGTTTAACATAATTGGATGGGAAAATTAGAAAAATTATGGTCAACTTTTCTTTCATAGTTCCAGTATATAACGTAGCTCAGTATTTACGCAAATGTGTGGAGTCACTCCTTGCTCAGGACTACGATAGTTACGAGATCATCCTTGTGGATGACGGATCTACCGATGATTCACCACAAATTTGTGATGAGTTTGCCTCTTCCTCATTCACTAATTCACTAACTCACTCAGTCGTTATTAAGGTTATTCATCAGCCTAATGCCGGCCTTTCATCTGCGCGGAATGCGGGAATAAAGGCGGCGGAGGGTAAGTATATCTGCTTTGTAGATAGCGATGACTATTGGGAGGAGAATGTATTAGGCGGATTAATGGAGCAAGTTGAGCGAGAGAAGCTGGATGTGCTGCGGTTTGATCATCAGAATGTGCGACTAAAGTGTGAGGGAGTTAGAGAGTTAGAGAATGAGAGAGTTAGTGAATTAGAGAGTGAGAGAGTGAGAGAGTTAGAGAATGAGGGAAGATACGAAGTGTTTGAACCGAATAAGATGCCGCGGTATATTGACAGAAAGGACGAGATAGTAGATGGAGAAACGTATCTCAATACGAGGATGGGGTATGCGTGTTATGCTTGGCAATTTATAATCAGGCGAAGTTTGCTAATGAATGAGTTAGAGAATGAAAGAGTTAGTGAATTAGAGAATGAGAGAGTTAGAGAGTTAGAGAATGATTGTTTATTTACTCCCGGCCTGCACTTCGAAGACGTAGATTGGTTGCCGAGGATGATGCTAACGGCGAAACGTGTAAATAGTACGCAGACGATAGTATATAATTATTTTATTAGGCAAGGAAGTATCACCCAAACGCAAGGAAACAAAGAAAAGATCCGAAAGAATATAGAGGATCGAATGAAGATAATTGAGACGTATTCCTGCTATATAGAGCAATACCCTACGTGTAAGTGGCTCAAAAATATGCAAAGCAACATGGTAGCCGGTGTGTTGACAACGGTAGCACAAGAGTTTTACAATGAGAGGAAAAAGTATATCTCGCGGCTCAAGGCACTTAATGTGTTTCCGCTTACTATTGCCGATCAAGGAAGAACATATGGACGAAAGGCGCGGATTATTAATATTTCACCGCGATTGCTTGTGTTTATCTTACATCTGAAAAAGACAATCAGTTAATCTTTTTTATGCCCTCTCGGTTGCGAAATATTGATTTTGGTGCGGGAGTGATGATCACTTGGATGGTGTTATACCACGTGCTGTTATGGCAATGGGGATTGGAGGTGCCGGATTGGAACATCACGGACTCTGCGCTTATCCCACCGGATGTCCACGCTTTCATTAATCCAAAAGGACGGTTAGAGGTGCTGAATCCCTGTGTGCTGTTTCCGTATCTGAATTTCTTCATGCCGTGGTTTTTCTATAAATCCGGTCGGTTTTTCCGTAAACAACCATTCGATAGATTACTGCGTCACGACGGGCGCAAACTGCTGCTGACCTATCTTATCTGGGGTGGAATAGGGTATGTGTTATATGCCACGATGCGTTTTGTTGACGGGACGGCTACATTGCGCGGAATGACATATTCGGTGATTCGTCATACTTTTCTAACCGGCGAAGCGCCTTGCAACGGCGCTTTGTGGTTTTTGCTGACGCTGTTTGGCGTACATGTGTTAGGTAATTTGCTATTGCCGGAGGAACAGAAAGAAGGGCGCGATTGGCGTTTCCACTGCCGATGCGGATTAGTGGTGCTTACAGGGTATTTAATTTCTGTAGGGGCATATCGTTATGACTTTGATTTGTTGCCAAGATGGGTAGGGAATGGAGCTGCCGGGTTAACTGTCTATACGGTCGGGTATTGGTTGAGTCGGTATGAATCCAAGTGGTGGCTTTTGATTCCGTGCGGATTGGTTTATCTGTACTGCTGTTTCTTCGGTTTCCCGATGGTGGATATGCTGTGGTGCAAACTTTTGAACGGTTCTTTCCGGCTCTGGGTGCCAGTGGCTATTTGCGGTATTATCGTCTTTGACGGATTGTGCCGTGCTTTGATGAGGTTTTATACTGAGATCGAGAGGCATATCCCTGCATTGACTAAAAGGTCCCTATTGGAGGCTATCGGTCGGAATGCGATGCCTATCTACGTCTCTCATGTCTTGCTGCTTGAAACCTATTGTTTTATCGCCAACCAATATGGCGACTCTTCTTGGCCGCATTTTCTATGTATGTCTGTTTTGATGTTGCTTCTGTTTTCAATCGTGCTGGCTCGGGCATGCCGAAACAAGGCGGAATAGCCTTAAAATTCGACAAAAATCAGAAAATTTGCAAAATAATCCCTATATGCTTGCATATATGGGATTTTTTGTGTAACTTTGTGCGCTGAATTACGAATGGCAATAATGGCAGTGCATGAAGCAATGGTATCTATTTTATAATCAACCATGTACAAAAATGCAACAACCTGTTGCAGAATTAGAGAAGGCAAAACTGCAACAAGTTGCTGCAGAAATACTCCACCAGCGTGGTGGAGAAAAACTCCAATAGCCTGTTAGAGAATTTTAAAAAAAACAAAATGCAACAACCCGTCGCAGAATTTTAGCAACTGAAGGAGCGTATGGAACTCCTGCAAAAAGAACTGCGTGAAACAAAACGGTTGATGAAGTCAAATAAGTAATCACTGAGCGATGAGCGGGAGAAGACCAAGAGATGAACGAGTTAACCTATCCTCATGTATCTGTCCCGTATATCTCACGTAACCGAGGTGTGAAAGACAAAATAACTCAAAAACCGAAAAAAATTAAAAATACAGAGAATATGTAATTTACATTTTAAACCCACCGATTTCGGTTAGTTTAAAATATAGCAAAGCAATCGATATGGCAAAAGTAAACAAAATTCAAGTTGAGAACCTTGAGATATCTGTTCTAATGGGTGAAAATCAGGGGGATTACATCTGCCTAACTGATATGGCTCGGTTTAAGGACAATGATCCTGCTCTAATAATCAGCCATTGGATGCGCTCTATTAATACCTTGGATTATTTGGGTGCATGGGAATTGATTCATAACCCCAATTTTAAACCCGCCGAATTCGGTAGGTTTAAAACAGAGGCAGGGTATAATGCGTTTACTATGTCGCCGAAGAAATGGATTGAATCGACTAATGCTATTGGCATTCGTGTAAAAGCCGGAAGATATGGAGGCGGTACATTCGCGCATAAGGATATTGCCTTTAATTTCGGCATGTGGATTAGTCCGGTGTTCCAGTTATATGTAGTAAAGAGTTATCAGACACTTGTTGAACAAGTGAATAATCCTTTAGCTATACAATGGGATGCAAAACGATTGTTGTCGAAAGTAAACTATAGTGTTCATACTGATGCAGTAAAGGATTACATTCTTCCCTCTATACCGGAAAATAAAATTAAGGAGCAAATAGTATATGCTAACGAGGCTGATTTGTTGAATTTGGCACTATTTGGATGCACAGCAAAAGATTGGGAAAAAGCCAATCCGACATTAGCCAACAAGGGACTGAATTTGCGAGATACTGCAACCATTAATCAATTGGCAGTAATGTCTAGTATTGAATCAATGAATGCGGAATTAATAAAGCAAAATTTGGATGCAAGAACTCGGTTGACGATACTCCGAAAGATGGCTGCGGAGCAGTTGGCTTCGTTAGATAAGCATCATGTGGAACAACGTTTTCAGAAATTGATAGATGAGGCTAATAAACCGAATGTATTGGAATAACAAGATGGCAGACTATGGCAAAATCCAACTCCATCTACCAACCTCCGACCGATGAGCGGGAGATGACCGACTCACAACCGAGAGACAAACCCGATTCGCTTACGGGGACAGATTCGAGATATATTAGAGAAAAAGGTTATACTAGGTTAACCATATGATTGCTATGGAATTAGAGAATAGAAAATAAATTATAAATACAAGACAGAGATATTTGATGAAACATTTATGTATTATAGGAAATGGTTTCGATTTGCACCATGGGATATCATCGTCTTATAATGATTATATGAACTGGTTAGAGATTCATTATCCATCGTTATATGATGAAATAACTCAAACGTTTATAGACGCAGAAGAGGTTTCTTGGTGGTGTGATTTTGAAAGGCATCTGGCTGACGTTGAATACATGTACGATTTGTCTATCGTAGTATACCCAGACTATGAGGTGGAAGGAATTGAAATTAAAGGAACTAATTCTCCAGAGAGATTAGCCGCTCTTTATAAAGCAATACAAAAAACCTTTGCAATGTGGGCGGGAGGATTAAATAATTATTTGCAGGAAGTACAAGCGGACTTAAAACTTGATATAGATGCGACCTACTTGACATTTAATTACACGAATACACTACAAGATGTATACCATATTCCTGACAATTTAGTCTTGCATATTCATGGAAAGGCAAAGCGCGGAGATAACTTAATAGTCGGGCATGGTTCAAATGGAGATGATTTCCCAGTAAAACAACTAGAGATTGTCGGATTCCAGAAGAAACCATTAAGAATAGGACGTGAAATTGCTATTTTACGTAAACCTGTAGAAAGTATAATTAATGCAAATCAATTGTTTTTTGAGTCATTATCAAATGTAGAAGATATAACGGTGTATGGATTCTCATTTTCTTCGATAGATATGCCGTATATCAAAGAAATATTTAAACATGTAAAATATAATGTAAAGTGGCATATACATGTGCGCTCTATAAAAGAAGCAGAGAGTATTGAGAAAACAGAAGACCTGACATTGCTAGATGCTGATTACATATTATGGTAAGGTAAGCATGGTACAGAGACAGAATAGAAATAGAATTACCCAATGAAGGAAAGCAAAAATAAATATCGCGAATTTCTGCCGCCCGTAATTGTTAGTATAGGCTACAGAGATATATATGACGATTACGAAACTGTAAAAATCAAGGAAGTCCTTCAGGATATTCCCACCGCTGTAATTATAAATTTTATTGCAGAGAACATCAATCGCATTTTGTATTCGTTCTCCGATACGAAAACACAAAGACAATTGATTCGCGATTTTTGCTCATATGTAACAAAGGAAACTAAAGAACGAATATGGCGTTTTACACGTAATACCCCAGAGTGTATGTTATTTGACACTTATGGTTGTTGTCTTTTGTTTGGTCTTTCATTGCAAAACTATATGCCATTAGATGAAGGTGATGAAGATTTAGAACTATGTAAGGATGAATATGAAAAGGTGTTAAAAGCGATTACTTATTGCAACCAGCGATGGACAGATGAACAGGCAGACAATGTCGATATGTCTAATCTTATTAAAACATCCATTAAGATAGATGTTCCTATTATTGAATTTAAAAAATACAAAGATTTTAGATACCAAATATACAAAGCAATACCGTTCTTTCAATTCTTAGAATCGGATCCATATTATAAGCAACAAGTTCTTCCGTATTTCTATGCAGATAAGAAAGTGAATAATTGGCAGGAGTATTTTAATCGAATATTTAATCTTTATGCGCAATCATTGCAAGGACACAAGCTTGATGTGAGTAATGGAACAGATGAAGATGTCGCATTTTTTACCCAGTTTAAAATCAATATAGAAGAATGTAGTAATTTATGGGAAGAACACAATGCGATCAATTATTTTAGAAATCATTTCTTGTTTAAACTATCAGATAAAGAGTTTATCTTGCTGAACGCGAACTTCCTGATAGACAAAATATTTCAGGGAGTAAAATTTGATATATACCAGACAATTGCTGATCATGGCATCTTAAATAAGCATGGTAAAAAGTATAATGGTAAACCTGATTTTTTAGGAGAGATAGGTGAGTCTTTTTCCGAGTCCCATTTGATGTACTCTTTAATGAATAAAACTTTCGCAGGACAATGTGATGTAATTTATACTGGGGCTGAATTAAAAGCAAAGGGAGTGGATGCGGAACCAGATTTGTATATGAGAATAGGTAGATCATTATTCTTATTTGAATATAAGGACGTAACACTCAGCGATGCCGTGCGGTATTCCTCGAATGTAGATGACATCATTACAACAATCAATAATAAAATATGTTTATACGAACAAAAAAAGCATAAAGGAGCCGGACAACTTCATTATTCAGTAGATCAAATTGTTAATAATCATTCAATGGATGCCATTGACAAAGGAGTGAAAGATGTTGAGAAGATATTTCCGATTATTTTAACTACAGATAGAGCGTATTCTGCGATAGGAGTGCAAATGCATGTTGTGAATGAATTTTCTAAGTTCCCGAATATTAATTTTAGAGGCTTTTACGCAATTCCAATAATTATAGATTTTGACACATTAATTGATTTGTCATATCGACTGCATAATAAAGAATTGCAATTGGAAGCATTGTTGCATGATTACCTCTTTAAAAATAAAACCAGACTTACTCCATTTTCAAATTATGTGGAAGATAATTATAAAAGGAGACATAAAGGGCAAATGTTAGATGATGAGGTAAGGTATCTATTTGACGATATGGTTAAGAAGACCCAAATCTCTGAATGATGATTAATAGAAGACAAAATAACTTATAACCCCGAAAAATAACTTAAACACAATCATATAATGAATAACGATATCAACCAATATGCAATCCAATGTTTCCAAGATGAAGCGAAAGCAATCTTGGATATGATTCCTATGCTTGACGATAATTTCTCAAAAGCCGTGGAAATGATATTCCGCTGCAAAGGAAAACTCATAGTCACCGGAGTAGGAAAAAGTGGACATGTTGGGCAGAAGATCGCGGCAACACTTGCATCGTTAGGAACTCCGGCATTTTTCCTTAACCCTCTAGATGCTTATCATGGAGATTTAGGAATGCTTTCACCAGATGACATTTTATTGGCTATTTCGTATTCAGGAAATACTGATGAACTTCTGCGTATTTTACCTCCCGTATTAGAACGCAGAATACCAATTATTGCTATTTCGTCCAACCCGCATTCTCTATTAGGGAAAAACTCTGTATGCCATCTTACTGTTAAAGTTGAGCGTGAAGCAGATCCCTTAAACCTCGCCCCAACATCATCAACTACCGCAACAATGGCTATGGGTGATGCTATAGCTTGCGCATTGGTACATGTGCGGCATTTCAAAGACACAGACTTTGCGCGTTTTCATCCTGGAGGTAGCCTAGGGAAGAGACTTTTAACCAAGGTAAAGGATGTGATGCGTAAAAGTGATTTTCCCATTATATCAGAGACAATGAACATTGCAGATTCATTGTTAACGATAAGTAATGGGAAGTTAGGCTTAGCGATTGTACTGGAGGAAAAGAAGATGGTTGGTATCGTATCAGATGGAGATATTCGTCGCGCTATGCAGAAACATGGAGTAGAGGCATTCTCTCTTTCTGTAAGCAAAGTCATGACATCGTCTCCCCTAATCATCGAACAAGAAAAGTCATTAACTGAAGCTGTTGAATTATTCGTGGAATCAAAACGAAATACACTTGTCGTTGTGAATGATAGTGGAGATTTTGTCGGATTACTCGATTATAAAGATTGTATAATATAAAATAATCAATATATATGCGTGTAGTAGCATTCTTGCCAGTTAAGGGCACAAGCGAACGAATCAAAAACAAGAACACCTCATTGCTGGATGGTAAACCATTGTTTCTTCACACATTGGAGAAATTGATGAAATGTGACTTTATTGACGAGGTGTATCTTGATACAGAGATGGACTCCATCTATGAGATGGGAAAGTATACCGGTTGTACATATTTGAAACGTGACCCTGCTTTAGCAACTAACAAGACGGATGGACATAGTCTATTCTATAATGAAGCAAAGAAAGTAGAGGCTGATATTTATGTCCAAATACTTGGAACATCTCCATTTATTAAACCCTCAACAATAGAGCGGGGGATTAATATATTAAAGGAGCAAGGCGATAAATATGATTCAGTCGTATTGGTCAAACGAGACAAACAGTATACGTGGTCGGATTTAGAGCCTAATTACGATCGCGAACACATCCCGAATAGTAAGGATCTTCCAGATACTATTATTGAAACAATGGGTATGTATATAACGAACAAAGATGTTGCTCTCAATCAGCAACGCCGATATGGACATCATCCATATTTGCTTGATGCAGAACCGATAGAAGCAACGGATGTTAACTATCCTCTTGATTTTGAATTTGCGGAATATATATCCAAGGGGTTAAAGGCGCAGGAAAATAGAAAATTGGAGTTCTTGAAAAAACTGGTGAATAGTGCACAACTATCAGACGTGTTGGATGATAATGGATTGCCGAACCAAGTGATAACAGGCTTGAGGTGTAATATTGATGGAACAAAATTATTTGGCAGAGCAAGAACTCTAAAGATACGCAAGTTAGAGGAGGGCGAAGATTTTCGAGGAATATATGATGCTTTGAAGTCATATGCTGAGATCTCTGATAATGATATCATTATTGTAGAAAATGAATGCCCGGATTTTGCCTATTTTGGTGAACTGAACACTATGCTTTCAATCCGCTCCGGTGCCAGTGGAACTATTGTTGGAGGCGTAACAAGAGATAGAGATAACGTCCTTAAAATGCAGTATCCGGTTTTTTCCAAGGGATTTAATTGTAAAGATGTTCGTGGTAGAGCAACATTAGATAGTTTTAATAGAACTATCCATATACAAGGTGTAGAGATCGCTCCATCAGATTTAATCTTTGCGGATAACGATGGTATAGTGGTAATTCCGGCAAGAAGAGAAAAGCAAATCCTTAATGCAGTTATTGAAAAGCTGTCAATGGAGAATAATGTTTCTTCTGAAATTGCCAGATACTCAGATCCTATGGAGATTGTAAGCAAGATAGGAGAATTTTGATAAACACTATTCCCTCAAGCATGGCAAAAATGCGTATTATGGACAAAATGCCGCCGTAAGAAAGAATAAATTAATATAAAATATATTATGCAAACATTATCATATGTTGAAAAAACAATTTCACCGACAAGCAATGCTGAAATTGAAATTATTGATCCAGTTGAGGGAAATATTCATCTGGAACTACAAATGATTGCAGATACAAATTTGGCCGAAAATACAGTTAGTTATGATGTTTTAGATTCGCATCATGCAAAACTTAGTATAATTAATGTGCAGCAAGATAAATTTATGTCTGTTCCTGAGCCTATTACAATAGGAACGTATGGTGGTAAGTATAAGTTAACTGCAAATTTAAGACTTGCCCCTGTAGAACAAGATGGATCGAGGAAAGTTAAAATCGTATTTTTTATTTCAGAGAAAGGGGAATAAACATGGCAACGGGCTCAAAAAGAACGAAAGTATCTAACTTAGTAGTTGATATAAGCCAAGGACGCCAATTGCGGGTAATGGAAGATACACTTAAGATAGTATTAACTCCTTATATAGAAAAACTTTCAAAAGATAAAAATTGGTATTCTCCTTCTATAGCCTTGGTAGGAGTCGCAACTGCGTTGGTAAAATTTGATTATAAAGGTATAATACTAACTAATGATCAAAATGAGTATAATGGTGTAAATGTGCCTTTGATAATATGTCTTGTAGTTTATGCTTTATTGCTAATAGCAGCTTTAACGTTGCTTTGCATATCTTTAGTTAATATATATAAGTGTAGAAAAGAAGATTTGTCGGTACATGGGATTGTCGAGAAGATTGTATCGTTGCATGTTGAAGAAGATAATAATAATTCTCCTAACGAGCAAAAGCAATAAGTAGTTTTATCTTGTTTCGAAATAAGTGTAATTATGAACGACATATTGAGTTGCTCAAAGAACAAATAGAAAATGCATTTGATGAGGCGATAAAGAATGCTGCGACTGCAGAAGAAACTATTAACCAAGAATAAATTAGTTAGACACGAACATAATGAAGAATTTTCTTAGAAGAGTGTATAACTCACTCTCAAAACCAGCGAGAGAACAACTATTGGTTTCGCTGAATGAGCAAATACTGCGCGGCACATCTCGTTTGGTTAATACTGCTATTCTGCATCAAAAGACATTTGCAGAATATAAAGGCTGCAATGTAGGAAAAGATGTTGTGATTGTAGGTGCCGGACCAACGGTAAATAAATTCCGCCCTATTAAAAACTGTATTTATATAGGGCTCAATAGGGCATGTGTGCTTTCAAATGTAAAATTTGATTACTTGTTTACGATTGATAAGTTGGGTATAGAGCAATACTATAAGGAGTTCGGCGAATATGATTGTGTAAAGTTTGTGGGAGATCAAAATTTAGGTCCTCATTGGCAAATTCCAGAGACAGAAATTTTCAAAATGAAAAATGTCAGACAATATAAAACCGATGCGGGGCTTTATTCTCGTTCATTCTTTACTTTGGATATCGATAAAGAACCATTAGGAAATTTTAATACTGTATCATTACAAGCAATGCAATTTGCGCTCTATACGCAGCCAAAACGAATTTATTTAGTTGGGATAGATTGTTCTACAGCAGGACATTTCCATAAAAGGGATAATTCAGATGGCGGTTTGTATGATAAAATGAATAGCCGTGGAGACGATTTAAAACTCAACATGGATTATTCAATAATGTTTTGGCAACAATTAAAAGAATTTGCAGATACATATTATCCTGATATTGAGATTGTATCTGTTAATCCTGTAGGACTACGAGGTTTATTTACCGATTTAGATCAACAAAATATTTAATTTGATGAAACTTTCTTAGTATGAATACTGAATATGGTGACTATATAAGGATTGGTATTGCAAGCGGTCAATATCCTGCAATATTGTATAAGTATAATACATTGAATAGCAATTTTGTGAATTCTATTCAGAACTCATATCTTTGGTTCAATTCTTTTAGTAACTACAATGATCCATACGAGGGAAACTGTAATTTACGTACAAACTATACACCTCAACAAATAAGCAATTGGCTTAATGGATTGGGATTCAAAGCAGCAAGAGTGAACGAAAAACAATTTGCATCAATTCTAGATAATGTTTTTCAACAAACGGCGATGCAAACTCGGGTATGCTGTTTCACTCCGCATAATGATAATGTTCTTATGTGGGCTCACTATGCAGATAGTTACAAAGGGGTTTGTGTAGAGTATGATGTCGCTGCTCTATCAGATTGCATAGGCATTTTATTGCCTGTCAAATATGAGCAAAATTATCCTGTTGTTGATTACCTAAATGACCCTGGTGGCGCAATAATGCAGATGTTGCTTACGAAGTCCAAAGATTGGGAATATGAACGCGAATATAGAGCTGTATTCCATTCTCTAAATAATAATAGTGTGCCAATTCCAATACAAGCTATTAGATCCATAATTTTAGGACCAAAGGTGGATACATCAACTCCCGAGTATCAAAATTTGATGTCAATCCTTCCACCATCAATCACTATTCGGCATTGTGTCCCTGATGAGAAGAGTTATAAATTAAATATCGTATAATAATGATATATTCTTTTGACATATTTGATACGTGCCTTGTGCGCAAGTGCGGAGAGCCACAAAATGTACTAGATATCCTATCGTATAGAGTATTTAATGCTCCTGTGTCTGACAGATTGCGAAAAGAGTTCATCATGGCCCGTAGAATGGCGGATATAAATACATATTCTAATCCCTCCGCCATGCTGGCAGACATCTATGATGCAATGCAGTATTCCCATCCAATGCTTAAACCGAAAGAGCAATTATGCATCATCGAGCAAGAGTTAGAACGTGAAATGTTAATCCCGGTTCCGGCAATCAAAGAAAGGATTGTCAACCTACGAGCCAAAGGCCATCGAATCATTTTTATCTCGGATATGTATCTTAGTGCAGAATTCTTGGCTCAGATTTTACAGGCGCATGGAATTATGCAGCGTGGAGATGGATTGTATGTGTCCTGCGAGGTGGGGCTGCGTAAGGCGGATGGTAGTTTATTCCAATATATACAATCCAAAGAGAGAATACCATATAACCAATGGACACATTATGGAGACAACGAGTTATCTGATTATAAGATTCCGCGCTCATTGGGAATAAAAGCAGAACGATTAGAATGGTCATATACGCCATATCAGATAGATTGGTTGTGTAATAGTACATCTCCTCAAAACCGTATGGCTGATACATTGGCTGGGATATGTCGGAGTCTGCATGTCACTTTGCCGGATAGCACCCACAGAGATTTTCTAGTAGATATAGCTGCGCCACTTTTTGTGTCATTCACCTATAGAGTGCTAAAAAGAGCCCAAGAAGAAGGAATTAAGCGGTTGTATTTTTGTGCCAGAGATGCACATATAATATACTACATCGCGGAAGCAATGTTGTCATATTTTCCCGATCTGACCATTCATTATTTATATATATCGCGTGATGCGTTATATAAAGGGAATCATATAGTTCGGATGAAATACTTTGAGCAATGTGGTCTTGCTTCAAACACAGATAAATGCGCAATAGTTGATTTGCGAACATCGGGTAAAACGTTATGCGTATTAAATAATCAACTCGAAAGCGAGGGCTATTTATCAGTAAAAGGTTTTTTCTTTGAGATATATTGTACAGGAACAATAGAAAATATCCCCTCTAATTACTACGCAGAGCTGATGACACCATATTATACTCAAAAAACATGTTGCTCTCCTATTTTTTTACACCATTATCTTGTGGAAATGTATATTTCTGTGCATAATGAACAACGAACGATAAATTATGTAGAAAATGAAAAAGGACAAGTATATCCAGTGTTTGCAATTGAGAAAACCGAATTTGCAGAGGATAATGCATCTATGCCAAATATAAATCAAAGGTGTGATGAACATAAAACGACATTGTTAGCATTTGCAAGATTATTTTTGGCAACCAATCTAAACCAATATGTTGATGATGTATTTAAATTAGCTTTACAAACATGGGTAAAGTTTTCTAATAAACCTGAGGCGTATTATCTTTCTGCGCTGACCGATTTTTATTCTTCTAAGCCCAATAGTGATGCTTTGTTACCATACGTAAAAAAGATGAGTCCATTCGAAATAATCAAATCGCGCGGAAAGAATACAATATGGAAACGAGCTTCGATAATATATAGTTTGCCTTCATTTTTGGCAAAATGGTATCAAAATAGAAAATAAAATTAAAAGACGGTATGAGCGAATTACCATTCATATCAATCCTGATTCCCGTTTATAATGTCGAGCCATACATAGAAAAGTGTCTTCATTCGGTCATGGCTCAGACCTATACAGGGAAAATGGAGTGTATTATAGTGGACGATTGCGGTTCTGATAATAGTATTTTCAATAGCAAAAAACTGATTGCAGATTATCAAGGACCAATATTGTTCCAAATTATTCATCATGAGCATAATCGAGGGTTGGCAGCCGCACGCAATACTGCAGTCGCTGCAGCCAAAGGAAATTTCATTATTCATGTGGACTCTGATGACTGGATTGAGTCAACAATGGTAGAAGAACTCGTTAAGAAACAACAAGAGACCAATGCGGATATAGTTTCATGCAATGCTATCGCGCATTATCCTGATAGTGAGGTGAAGTTGGAAGAACCTGATTATGGTTCAAAAGATGAGATGATGAGTAGAATAATAAAGATGACTCTAGATCATGTTATTTGGAGAAGGCTGATACGGGCAGCTCTTTATAAAGACAACAATATATCTGCCGTGGAAGGAGTAAATATCGGTGAAGACCATTATACTATGCCTCGGCTATTATTTTACGCAAAAATGTTTGCAAAGTGTGACAAAGCATTATACCATTATAATTGCTTGAATGTAAGTTCGTACATGCAATCATCTTCTACTTCTTTTAATTTCAAGCGATATCAGAATGATAGAGACTCCATAGGTATATTGATTAGTTTCTTTAGCGAACATGACCCGAATTACTTAGATCAACTTTATTCAATTAAAGCGAATTTTATATATGATAAGTTTTTCCCTGCCTTAAAAATGAGGAATTCAAATATATACAAACAGTTGGGTGATGATTGGCAGACGGTGGATGATAAATATAAATTAATACCAAAGTATCGCATAAATTTGCTAACGTCCTCTTATATATTAAATGTGATTCGAGTGTATTTAAGGATATTTTTGAAAAAGACAACTGGAATAAAAAGATACAATCTATAATCAAAGATGCAAATGCACAAGAAATGCAAATGATAAATTAATCTATAATACTATAAAACCATGTTTCGAATACATTCAATTAAAATTATAAATCATCCGATTCTTAAAAATTTAGAATTGGATTTTAAACATGAGAGTGGGGAATTTCGATCGGACAATTTATTCACAACTATAATCATTGGTAAAAATGGAGTAGGAAAGAGTCGCATTTTGCGTGTAATTTGTGATATATTCAATTATATCCATATTATGCAAAATGTTCAACGACCAGACAACTTAGGCTATAAGTTTATTATTGAATATAGTATCAACAACGTAGTATATACATGTGATAATTTAAATGATGGATTTTCTAATTCGCTACACTTTGCACGCAATGGACAGGTTGTTAACAATGATGAAATAGAGATGCCTCAAAGAGTTATTGCCAGTACTATGACAATAACGGATAAGTTCCATGCGAAATCTACACCGTTTTATCGATATAAAGGAATAAGAAATGAAGGGGCACCTAATACCTCAGGAACAAAAATCCTTATACGGAAAACGGTAAATGACATTATCAATTGTTTGTCAAATAAAGAGAATTATAACGCTGAACTTAGAGAGTTGTTGAAATATCTTGGCTTCATGGATGAGATGCGCATATCCTATAATATACGCAGGCGAGATTTGTTTCTTCGCCCCGATATGTCCTCGGAGATGCTAAAAGATATATTTACTAATTGGGAACGATATTTTCCTAATCGTAAGTCAGAACCATGGAGTGTAAAAGTATTTCAGCGGATTTGCAACGATGCCTATTCGGACGTTGATGACATAGCTCTATTTTTGCGACAGCATGCAGACTTGCGAGCACATAAGTCCCCCTTAACATACGATGTGTTAGATAACAATGGTGTTCTTATTCGTGAAGGTCGTATCTTACAATTATTATCTTCTCTTGATATAATAACTTATCCTACTATTAAAATACATAAGGTAGATAGTCAATTATATCCATTTGAAGATAGTAGTTCGGGTGAAATGCAACTACTATGTCAATTCATAGGAATCCTTTCTGAAATAAAACAAGATAGTCTTATTATTATAGATGAACCGGAAAATAGTTGTCATCCAGAATGGCAAATGGCTTATATTGATTGGTTAGATAGAATATTACATAATTATTCCTCATGTCATATTTTAATTGCCACCCATTCTCCACTTATATTATCAAATCTCAAACGAGATAATTCTTCTGTGATAATGCTACAAAAAAATCTTCAGCAAGGTGGAGATGTATCTATAACAAGACCAAGTCCATATAGTTGGGAAATTGAGGAGATATTGACAGAAGTGATGGGCTTAAGTAGTACTCGTACAAAAGAGTTTGATAAATTAAAGGCTCAATTTGAGAAAGCAGTCAGTCATGATGAGTACGAAGTCGCTCGTAGTGCTTATGAGGAAATCTCGAGGCTTTTAAATCCACATAACATATTACGAGAGGTTATGAAAATTCAAATGGTAGGAATGGGCTATGATTCAGTTGACGAGACCAAATAAACCAGCAGAACTGACAAAAGAATGGCAGGATGCTCAAACACAGATTTATAAGAATGACCATAATAAGTCTGTGTGGTCAGTACAATTTATTAAAACTGCCCTTCTTGAAATGACACATGGAAAATGTTGTTATTGTGAATGTCCAGTTACTGAAGAAAGTAATTATATGGAAGTTGAGCACTTTCATCCTAAAAGTATATATGAAGATGAAGTGCTGGAATGGAACAATTTGTTTGCGGCGTGCAAAAGGTGCAATAGTGGAAAAGACAACTTAGACACTGTTACGGAACCATTTATTAATCCTGAAATAGATAGGCCTCAAGATCATATGTATTTATATGCAGGAATAATATTTCGTCCTAAAAATGATAAGGGAGATATGACTATAACAAGATTGAGTTTGAATGATTTGGAGCGCAGAGAAAAATCACGTTATGTTTTAGTTTGTGAACTATCAAAAAAGATTTTAGATATTAAAGAAAAATTGACCGAATATCAATCTTTAGAAAATAAAGCGGCACTTAAAGCCGGCAAACTGATAAAGGCAGTAAGAGATTTGCTCAATGAATGTCAACCCGAAAGTACATACTCAGCTATAAAATCAACGTGTGTCCTCTCAGACCCAGAATATGATGTCGTAAAACAAATTATGAATGAAGAAAATTTATGGACAGAAGAAATTGATAATCTTGAACGTAATATGATTCAAAATAAATATGATACACAACCGTAAGCGTATGTTTTGAACAAGATAAATAATATTTCAATTGTGTCAATTGGTGATTAAAGTACATTTATTGAAACAAAGAATCTGTGAGAGAATTATTAAACATAAGAATTATGAATAAACTCTTAACCATAGTCATTCCAACGTATAACATGCAGAATTATCTGCCGCGTTGCTTGGATTCGCTTGTCCTCAACGATGGAACGTTGATGGAGCAATTAGAAGTACTCGTTATTAATGACGGCAGCAAAGATAACTCATCTGCTATCGCTCATGAATATGAGGCGAAGTATCCCAATACTTTTCGTGTTATTGACAAGGAGAATGGCAACTACGGCTCTTGCATCAATCGTGGCTTGAAAGAGGCAACGGGCAAATATATCAAAGTGCTGGATGCAGATGATTGGTTTGATACAGCTAATTTTGAGAAGTATTTGCAGTTCCTTGCTAAAACGGATGTAGATCTGGTGTTGTCGGATTTCGATAATGTATCCGAAGATGGAACTGTTCAGAAAACGCATCTATATAACATCCCGGATGGCGAGTGGCGGATTTCTGAACTGGGAGACGCTTTATATGATATGTGGATGCATGCTGTGACTTACAAACGTGCGATATTTGAGGGCTTGAACTATCATCAGACGGAAGATATCTCTTACACCGATCAGGAATGGATATTTCTGCCGATGAGCAGAGTAAAATCACTCTGTGGTTTTCCTCATGTGGTATATAAATATTTAGTAGGACGTGAAGGACAAACGGTTGATCCTAAGATATTCGCACGTAATATATCGCAAGAGATACGGAGTTGGAAAACCCAGCAGGAAGAGTGGGAGACCTCGGCGCAAAGCGGAAGAGGGGATGCTGAAGCATATATGTGGTATCGGCTCAAAAGCAGAGTTATCGCTATTGAAACCAATATGATTCTATATTATTACAACGGGTATAAAAACGATATGTTGGAGGAACTGGATAAGTACATCCAGACACATAATGCGGATTTGTATCGTGAGATGGAGTCAACCATACGTCGTGAGGGACTGCGATTTCGTTACATATATTATTGGAGAAGATTCAGATGTCGCCCTGTAATATCGTTCATTTGGAAAGTTGAAAGTGTAATAAAACGTAAATTATTCGGAATATGAGTAAATTACTATCAATAATCATTCCTGTATATAAGGTAGAGCCTTATATCAACAAGTGTTTGGACTCGTTGCTGCTTTATACGACCGATAAAGCGGGCAAGCAAGTGTTAGACCGTGAGCGGATGGAACAGATGGATATCCTTATCATCAATGACGGGACGCCGGACCGCTCTGCAGAGATGTCTCGCGAATACGTAAAACGCTATCCGGAGTATTTTCGCCAGATTGACAAAGAGAACGGCGGTCATGGTTCTGTTTGGAACATGGGCGTGATGGAAGCGAAGGGAAAATATATTAAGTTTCTGGATTCGGATGATTGGTTGCAAAATCTTGATTTGTTTATAGATAAACTACAGCATACCGATTCGGATTTGATACTCACCTCTACCAGATGCCATTGTGCAAATTATGAGGTCTGGAAACAAAATATCTTGGATATGGAGTTTTATCGTCCCTATGATACGGATACATTTGATTGGTTGGGCAATCGGACGCATAATTACCTTCTGCATCATTGTTGCTGCTATAAGACCACTGTTTTCCGTCAGTACATGCCGGGGCTGTTCTTGGAGAAGCAGCCATACGACGATGTCGTATTATGGCCGGCAGCAATGATTGGTGCTAAGACTATTGAGGCATTCGATTTCTCACTATATAACTATTTGATGGACCGTCCAGGACAAAGTATCTCAATCGAAGTACAGAAAAAGAACCTTTGGGCTCATATAAAAACTCAAAAACACACTATAGAGTTTTATGAGAAACACCCCGTGAAAGCCGGTACAACCAAGGATCAATATATTCGTTATCGTTTGCCTCGTTCCTACAATTCATACTATCGTCAATGTATTGAATACCCCTATTTTGATGGCAAGAAACTTGCGAAGGAATGGGACGAATGGGTGAAAGAAACGAATCCGCATATAACAACTATGTGGATTAAACTATATCGCTCAATGCCATATTGCATGTATTATTTCATAGTAAAATGTATGCAATTTATTTTGGCCGTCAAGGCGAAACTAAAACCTAATCAAGGAACATATACAGTTGATAACGATAAATAATATGAAATACGATTATCTGATAGTCGGTTCCGGACTCTTCGGAGCGACATTCGCTTACAAAGCAAAGCAAGCAGGTAAACGCTGTCTTGTTATAGACAAGCGACCTCATTTAGGAGGAAATGTCTTTTGTGAACAAATAGAAGGTATCAATGTCCACAAATACGGTGCGCATATCTTTCATACCTCTAACAAAGAAGTGTGGGATTTCGTCAATTCCCTTGTGCCGTTTAACCGTTATACCAATAGTCCGGTAGCTAATTTCCACGGCGAACTGTACAACCTGCCGTTCAACATGAATACCTTCTCGCAGCTATGGGGCGTGCGTACTCCGGATGAGGCAAAAGCGAAGATAGACGAGCAACGTGCAGAGGCTTTAGCTGCACTCAATGGACGAGAACCAGCCAACTTGGAGGAACAAGCGCTTTGCTTGGTAGGCAAGGACATCTTCTATAAACTCATCAAGGAGTACACGGAAAAGCAGTGGGGACGTGACTGCAAGGAATTGCCGGCTTTTATTATCAAGCGTCTGCCGGTTCGGTTTGTGTTTGACAACAACTATTTCAACGATCCGTACCAAGGTATCCCCATCGGAGGATACAATCTCATCATCGAGAAACTACTGGAAGGAGTAGAAACGAAAACCAATTGCGACTTTTTCGGAGAGGAGTTTAATGCGTTGTTAGCGTCTTTCAACATTAAACTTTCAACTTTCAACAACAATCGTGTGCAAGCGGCTCACGCGCTTGCCTCTAAGATTGTCTATACGGGTCCGATTGACGAGTATTTTGGCTATCGGTTAGGACGGTTGGATTGGCGGACGGTAACCTTCAATACGCGTGTGGAAGATACTCCGAACTATCAGGGAAATGCGGTGATTAACTATACCTCGCATGACGTACCTTATACTCGTGTGATAGAACATAAGCATTTTGAAATGTTTGGTCAGGCCGTATATGATTGTCCCAAGACCGTAGTCAGCGAAGAGTATTCCGCAGAATACAAGCCTGGCATGGAGCAGTTCTATCCTGTGAATGATGAGCAAAATAACGCTTTGGCGGAGCAGTATCGGGAGTTGGCTTCGAAAGAAAAAAATGTGATCTTCGGTGGGCGCCTTGCCGAGTACAAATATTACGACATGGCACCGATAATCGAAAAAGTGCTAAAGATAGAGATATGAGATTAGCATACTTTATAGGAGCCTTGAATCGAGGGGGATTGGAGTCTCTAACCCTTGACATATGCAGGCAATATGGTAAGACACCATATGATTTTATATGCGTATATCGACATGAAGGGAATATGTCAGAGGATTTTAAATCTTCCGGTGCTCCGTTAATTCAGATATCTAAAAAGCGAGGATATATCCGCTATCTGCTCGCATTGCGCAAGACATTCAAGGAAAAGCATGTTGCGATTGTACATTCTCAAACTCCATCTAATACACTATTGCTGTCCATTGCACTATTTGGTTCGGGCATCAAGATTATAACTACCTTCCATGGACATTTATTTGCCAAAGCTCCATGGTGGCAAAGAAAAATTGTATACTCAGCAAGCGAAAGGATAATATGCGTTAGTAATTATCAAAAGCAATACTACGAACAGAACTGGAAGCTGCCTAAGGAAAATAAATTGCATGTTGTATACAATGGTATTGATTTTTCTAAGATAGAGAAAGCTACTTCAAAAGTCGATGCCCGTGCATCTGCTGGAATACAATTGGTGTCAATAGGCAATTTCATAAAAGGTCGTTCGCAAATCGTTATATGCAAAGCAATCCATAGGCTTAAGGATCAAAATATCTTTGGTTTTGATTTTTTCTTTGTAGGAAGAAGGGATGAAAGAGAGCCATGGAGATATGATGAGTGCGTGCATTACTGCGAAGAACATCATTTGGATAACGCCCATTTCCTTGGAAGTAGAGAAGACGTGCCAGAGTTGCTGAAATCGATGGATGGATTTGTGTATAGTACCGCTCATGACACATTTGGAATAGCTGCATTAGAGGCAATTTCTGCAGGTTTACCAATTGTGGTCAACGATTGGTTAGTAATGACTGAGGTATGTAATCTTGGATTGCCGGTGTATAGTAGAGCTATCCGCTTCTTTAGAACTGACGATGTGACTGATTGCGCAGAAAAAATGAAGGTACTATTGTCTGATATAGAAACGAATTATGGGCAACTCCGTGCTGATTGTCAATTAGCTGCGGCTGCTGCTAAACAAAAATATTCGATAGAGAAGCATATAGCGAATTTATATGCTGTTTATCAAAGCCTATAAATTCATTTGTGGTTTGTAATTTGTAATATGTAATTGATATGAAAAGACCATTTTATAATGCGATTCATTCGCTATTGTTTGATCAAAAGCATTTTTTAGATGCTCTTCTTGTACGTTTCGGTGGCTGGCTGCCAGACGAGACATATCTACGATGGGATTATTACCTCAATCACAGCCGTCCAATCAATTTGGATAATCCGCAGCGTTATACTGAAAAGTTACAATGGTTAAAGCTCTATTACCGTGATCCTCTATGGACGCAAATGGTAGATAAATATGCAGTGAAAGAGTTAGTTTGTGAGCGAGTCGGATCAGAACATGTTGCTCCGGTGTATGGTAAGTGGGATAAGGGAGAGAATATTGAATGGGATAAATTACCCAATCAGTTTGTGCTCAAGACGAATCACGACAGTGGAAACAATGGTGTCTTTATTGTTAAGGATAAATCGAAGTTAGATAGGTCAAAACTTATACGCCGAATTAATCGCTCATTGCGAAAGGATACATCCCGTGCCGGACGCGAATGGCCATACCGTGATGTGCCGCGATGTGTGTTTGCAGAGAAATATTTGGAGGATGCTACGGGGGAGTTACGGGATTATAAGTTCTTCTGTTTTGATGGAACCGTGAAGTATCTATTTATTGCTACGGAACGTCAGTCAGGGGGAGAAGTGAAGTTTGATTATTTTGATGCGGATTTCAACCATCTGGATATTGTTCAGCGTCACCCGATGTCGGGTAAGAAAATAGAAAAACCGGCAATGTTTAAGCAGATGAAAGAGCTTGCCGCGAAATTGTCAAAGGGGCTGCCGGAAGTGCGTGTGGACCTATATGAGGTGGATGGTCGAATCTATTTTGGCGAATACACCTTCTTTCATCATGGAGGTATCGCTCCTTTTCATCCGGATAAATGGGATTTTATTTGGGGAGAACAGATTCATCTTCCAGAGAGGAATGTGTAAATGAATGTTTAGAGAATAGATGCGCTAAAAACGCAATGTATGGATGTATAGATGTATAGAAAATGAAGAAATACGAGGAAATTGTAGCGACAGCCAATGAACTGCTATCTGCCATTAAGAAAAAAGACAAAGAGCTGATGGCAGTGAAGAGGAAAAAGGAAAAAGAGGAATAGATGAGGGATGATTAATAATTGGCAGATCAAAGCAGTTTATAGGTATAGCATGTAATCAAAAATAATTTCAATCCATGATGTTGTCCTGTTTATTAGATGCGTTAATCCCCGTAGCCGTTGATACAGCAAACTATGTGGTAGAAGTCGTAGAACCGGATTTCTGGCAAGCCCCCAAATATATTTGGGAAAATATTTTTGCCGTGTTAGATGTGCTTGTTGTCGGTCTTCTGCTAGCATATATCGCCTCCAGATATCAATACCGCAAGGAGGTAGAATGGAAACTACGGGGCGACTTGCTGGAAAAAAGAGTGGGGTCGTATCAAAAAATCAGTAGTTTTATCTACGACTTGGCAAATCAGCATGATCCTACGGAGCAGGAAGAGGAACAGATGGAGGGATTATTGGGAAATCTCGACCTAAATATTCCTGCTGTCAAATACGCAGATATCTATTCTTCTCTTGAGAAATTCAATGACTTTAGAACACGTCTTGATCTCTTGATAACCCAAGAAAAACTATTTCTGGATTATCCTACATTATTGCACCTTGAGAAACTACGATTCTATTTTGATACAGTATCAGAGGCGATAGACGGGTTTATAGAAGCGGAGCACAATCCAATTAACAAATTTTCATCTGCACAACTCGGCAAACATATTGATATCGGACTGAAGTCCTTCGGTGTGGCGATGAATAATGATATGTCCAAATGGTATGGTATTACAGATCAGTTATTGGCGGAAAGAATGCGTAATCTTGAAATAGTGCCATCCAACCATACTTTCGGTCGTAGATGGGATGAATGGACGGATAAACTATTAGACTGGGCTAGGAATCGTAAAAAAGGAAGTCGGTTGGTGCAAATATGTATAATGCTGAAGATCGGCCAATGGGATTTCTTCCGGCGGGCAGGAATGATAACTCTGGTATTTATGGGGGTGCATTATATGGATCGTGAGGTTTTCATCTGGGATGATACACCGGAGAATGTGGACAAACTAACCGAGGAATACTATAACTTAACACATACCGCATGATGATTTGTATAGAAATAATGCAATCTGCACCGGATTATGTCCGCGAAGGGCTTTTTCATGTTTTAGTATTAGGAATTTCTACAATAGTTGTAGCAATTGTTACATCTTGGATTTTCAAACGAAAAGATGAACTAACCCGGGTGGAAGGAGTCCTGCTGGAGAAGAAATTAGATATATATCGCCAGATATCGGATCGATTATTGGCATTCGAGAATTTACACCAACTTAATGAAAAGGAAATTGCTATGGCCAAGCATCTTATCGAGGAAAGTGGACTGCAGATGCCGAACTTCTATCATATTCCAAGTTTCATGGTTGATGGGGTAGATAAAATGTATGACCAACTCATGGAATTTGACAAGTTTGTTACGGAGAACAGAATGTATTATGATGACTATACCGCATGGCCCATCTTCGTTCTTCAGAATTATAATATGTTCTTTGTCCGTTTTCACGCTATGTTCCGTGATGCGATAACAGCTGAGGGTTGCAAGATGACAGATAATGTCCAAAAGGTAGAAGCGGATATGTTCCGTGCCATAGGCTTGCTGATCTGTCAAGAATGGGGAATGAAAATAGAGAAAGTATGCGAAGCGTTGCAAACCAGTGTGAATAATCTTACTCTGAGTCACCGTAAGAAACCTCTGTATGACTACCATACGCTGCAAGATCCGAATGGGCCGATGATGCAGGAAATCAAAGATTCAATACTGATGCTTGAGCGTGAGAAGTTTATGTTGCTGATAACCTCATATGTCGCCATTGGTCTCATTGCTGCCGGCAAGAAACCCAAGAAGTGATATATAGCTGTATAGCCGTCCGAGAGGGCGGCTTTTTTTGTATGTATTAGGGATTAGGGAGTGAGAGAGTTAGCGGAGGATTTGATAAAGGCTATTGAATATACGGAAACGAAAGGCAGGGAGAAGATTATTGCTGATGGGTTGGATGTACGAGAGATAAACCAGAGGCTGATAGAGGTGTATAGAGGGTAGAGGAGGGATAAGGACGCCATGAGCGGCTATAGGATGCTGCGCTATAGGACTGTCGGAGGCCTGTAAGAGGTAGGATGCGGTAAGCCGCTATAGGGGAGGAGTATTAGGTTCTAGAGAATAATAGCAGCGGCACATTTGTGTCGCTGCTATTGATGTAACGTCTAATGACGTACCGAGGTTAAAACGAATGTCAATGTCAAATTACCTCGGGCAAGTTGCATCATAGTGCAATTAACAATACAACTTACAGATTGCTGGGGACCGATAATAGACGCTCCGCTGGAACATCAAATGCATCTGCTCTATTATTACAGCTTCTACACAATGGTACGATGTACACATGTTGGTCAATGCTATTGTACTTACGTACGTGCGCACCAACCAAATCCGTACCGTAACATCCAGTTGCGCTACAATAAAAGACGTTGCCTTTGTGAGCTTTCCAGTACTCCAACCAAGATGAATAACCTGCGGGAGCGGACCATCTGCTACTACCATTTACATTAACGACTTTCATAACGAAATCACTTATACCTAAATATTCCTAATACCTCTATTCTACAGGTTCGGTTTTCCTGAACTGCTAAATTGGCAGACATAATATGACATGCAAAATATATGCCAAATGTCAAATTATGACATAGATATTGTCGAAATATGACAAAATTTCAGAAATGAACTGCCAATTTGTCAATTTTTACAAAAAATTCTGCCAAAATTTGGAAATGTCAAAACTTTTTTGTAATTTTGCAGCCGATTTTAATAAAGATAAGTAATTAACCCATGAAAACTCAATGATATGATTATAAAAGCAAGTGTTGACAATGTATTGTCGTTTAACGAGGAGACCTTCATCTCCTTTGTCGCGAGCAAGAGTGATTTGCTTCCGGCGCACGTTACCCGTGCCAAACTGCGCGATGACATTTCTATTTTGAAAACGGGACTTATCTACGGTGCTAATGGTTCTGGTAAGTCAAATATTATCAAATGTATCGCATCGTTGCAAGAGTTTGCGCTTAATGGCTGTCCAAATGTTAAATTAGAGCCTTTTAAACTTGCGACAGAGCAGCGAGGAATCTCGAAGATCGAAGTGGAGTTTAAAGCAGGAGATAAGTATTATGCTTATGGTGTGGCGTATGGCAAACAACGTATCACTGAGGAATGGCTCTATCAGATTGGAAGTCGTGATGGTAAATACATATTTACACGAACTGTGACAGATAATCGAGACGATGTGAAAATCAATACATCTTTCGTACGTGCTGCAACAAAAGATATGGAATTCCTCTTCTTCTTAGCTGACGGAACGCCCAAGAACAAGACATTCTTACATGAGTACATTGTACGTAACGGTAAAGGCATCGATGCGATACCTATTGTGTATGATTGGTTCCGGCATTTGCAGATTATATTCCCAGCAACTCGTGCCCGTGATATAGCTATCCGTGTATTAAAAGATCAGGATTTCAAGAAAGCCACGAAGGCGCTACTCGCTCTTTTCGGAACAGGAGTATCGGATCTAAAACGTGTTGATGTTCGTCCAGAAGAAGTTGGGATTCCAGATGTAGTGCGTCACGACATGGAGAAGAGGCTTTTAGACCAAGGCAAAGGTGGACTTGTCGGATTTGATGGTACAAGATTCTTTTATTTGGAGTTGCTGGAAGACCAGATCATTTCTTGGAAAGAATTAAAGATGGTTCACATCGCCGAAGATGGGTCTGAAAGAATTTTTAATATAACAGAAGAGTCTGATGGTACTATTCGTCTTTTGGACTTTATTCCAATGCTTGTGGATATGAAGACGAATGATGCTGTGTACCTGATCGATGAAATAGATAGAAGTATGCATCCTATGATGACTGTCGAACTTTTCAAGTGCTATGATAAGATTCTTTCTTCCAAGAAGGAATGCAATCTTCAGCTTATCTGCACAACACATGAATCCACTTTATTGTCAGAAGCGCCCATCCGGAATGACGAGGTATGGTTTGTTGAGAAAGAAGCCAATGGCGCATCGCACATGACCTCATTGGTTGAATACAAGCCTCGTCAGGATGTAAGGCGCGGATATTTGATGGGACGTTATGGAGCGATACCTTTCTTCGGCAGTCTTGAAAACTCCAATTGGCTATGAAACGCTACGGAAATTATTCGCGAAATGAGGGAGTCTTAGATTCGCGACTTATCGTGATAGCAGCAGAGGGTGAACGTACCGAGAAGATATACTTTGAGGCACTTCGAGCATTTGCGCGCAACTCTCGTGTCCATATCAAAATCTTGGAGCGTGATGATGAACACAAACATAACTCGGCCCCGGAATATGTATTGGAACAGTTGACGGAGTATAAGAATGAGAATGCGCTTGAACCTGATGATGAACTGTGGCTGGTCATTGATAGGGATGATTGGAAACAAGCGGCACTTAGGGTCGTAGCCCAGAAATGCACACAAGACGAAGCAATGCATTTGGCACTTAGCAATCCTTGCTTTGAGTTATGGTTAATGTTGCACTTGACGGATGTGGCTTCTCTATCCGAAGAAGAGAAGAAACGGATATTAGAGAATAAACATGATGGCTCAAACGATCCTTATCTTAAGCGAGAAATGCGTAGACTGATGAAAGGCAGTTACAACGAGGCAAAATACAATGCTTTTATTTTAGTACCGCATGTTCATGAGGCAATATCGCGTGCAGAACAACTGGATGAGCACAAGAAGGCTCGTTGGCCACAAGAATTAGGAACACGAGTGTATCTTCTTGCGCAAAGTATCCTTCGCAAATAGAAAAAATCAGTTGTCAAAGAAATCTGCATCCGAGAGGGTGCGGATTTCTTTGTGTATTATCGCAGAAAACAGCGTAGTGAAGCGTAGCTGTAATCGTGCCCTTGCGGCTAAGAAAACAGCGTAGTGAAGCATCACAATAACATCGTAGAAAACTACCCAGAAAACTACCCAGAAAACTACCCAGGAATCTACGGAGAAAAACGTCCCTGAAAACGCCCCAGAAATGCCCCAGAAACGCTCCAGAAAAAACGCCCCGATTTCTGAGGTGACCCCAAAAAGTTGGACGGATTATTAAATCTAGTTGACTTGATTTTGAAAGTGAGTTCGGTATTGTACCGGGCTCATTTTCAA
>OCTX011993098.1_pt1 | contig 28007 bp, 18 predicted proteins | sample 1539691 | NCBI WGS metagenome assembly OCTX01 (sample SAMN02144231, study PRJEB22623) | gut metagenome | biome: sheep rumen | host: Ovis aries | place: New Zealand
ATTGGAGTTTTCTCGATAAAACATTATCTTTGCAGCATAGTTAAAGGTCGTTTGGATGAAAAAGAAATTATTACTGCTATTAGTAGTGGCTTATGCCATGCTTTTCACCATGAGCGCATACGCTCAGAAAAGTTTGCCTACCATCAGTATCACCACTTCCACACCGTTGAATCCAAGGCAGAAAGTGGCTGCTCACATGAAGACTATAGGTTATGACGGTCCTATCGGCATTAAGTTGCGCGGAAACAGTTCTCTGAGTTTCAACCAAAAGAAATACACGATAGAGACACGCGATGCTGATGGCAAGGAGTTGGATGTGAGTTTACTGGGCTTGCCGGCACATAGCGACTGGGTATTGTTGGCACCTTACAATGATGTCTCCATGTTGCGTGACCCGCTTGCCTTCCAGTTGTGGCGTGATATGGGACACTGGGGACCACGAACGCTTATGTGCGAGTTGGAGTTGGATGGAGAGTATCGTGGCATCTATATCTTTTCCGAGGCCATTAAGCGAGGCATAGATAGGGTGAACATCAGCAAATTGAAAAAGAGCGACATCAGCGGACGTGAATTGACGGGTGGCTATCTACTACGCATAGATACATTCGACGAGGATGATGCTACGTTCACTTCGAAAGTGCCTGGCATTGGCGAGGGCAATATGTCGAGTGAGGTGATATGGTCGTGCATCTATCCGAAGAAGAAAAAGTTGCAACCCGAACAACTGACCTATATCCAGAACTATATAGATACGGTGGAGCAGGTGATACAATCAGAGTATTTTGCCGACCCGGCGAAAGGTTATGCTCATTATATCGACGTGCCTTCGTTCGTGGATTATTTCATTCATACGGAATTGAGTTTCAATGCAGATGGTTACAAGCGAAGTGCCTATTTCTACAAAGAGAAACAGAGAGAAGACGGAACGGGCGGTAAGCTCTTCGCAGGTCCTGTGTGGGATTATAACCTTGCCTATGGCAATGCCAACTTCGCTAACGCCAACAATCTGGAGGCTTGGTGTTTCGAGGGGGCAAGCAACAATCCAACTCCAGCGATGTGGCAACGACTTCTACAAGATCCTGTATTCCGTAAAGCGGTAAAGGTGCGATATTTGGAATTAAGGAGGAATGTGTTGAGCAATAAGGCTATCAATGCTTATATCGATAGTCAAGTTAAACTTTTAGATGATGCAAAAGACCATCACTTTCAGACATATCCAGAGTTATTGGTGAGTGAAGATCGTAAACAACAATTGGCTGAACAACAAAAGCAGATGGGGGGCTTTCCGTATGGTGGAGGCTTTCCACAGATGGGTGAATTTCCTCCAGGTGGCTTTCCTTCAATGGGAGAAATGCCTCAAGGCGACTTTCCCAAGATGGGAGAGTTTCCCCCAATGGGCGAATTCCCGCAGATGCAAGGATTTCAGTTTGATGTAGTAGGTTTGTTTGCCGCTTACCGTGTCAGTAGTTATCAAGAGGAGATTACTATCCTCAAGAAGTGGATTGCCGATCGTCTGGCTTTCTTGGACCGTAACATCTCACGTTTTGATAGTGACTGGTTACCTCGCATTCAACCGCTTATAGAGAAGAAAATGCAATTTCCCTTCGGCGGTTTTCCTGGTGGTTTTCAAAATCAATAGTTGCATATTAAGACAAAGCCAGTCTTATTTTGCTTGTGAGAAAAGCCCAGATTTTTCAAGAATCGGTACGATATGAACGGCCAATAATCGGTCGTATTTGTTTTCTTCTGCGTAATATTCATTAAGAAGGTCGTATTGCCCAACAAGCATCTGTCTCATCAGTTGGTCGTCAATCATGCGTATGGTAATATGTCCTTTTTCGTCGGCACCATCCGAAATGATGTAACATACTTGATTCTTGAGATTTTTGTTGATGGCTGCAGCTGCTCCGAGAATTCCAAACATGTAAGCAGATGCTTGTTGGTTTGAGGCTGCATCTTTTCCTATTGTCCGATTGACAAAGAAAATGCTGCGCTCACCGATGCGTCTTGCTTTCACGTATCCGTTACCGAAACGAGTCTTCTCAAACCGTAAGTTGCGACAATTTAAGAATAAGGTGTCAGCCTGCTTCACCGCAAAAATCTCTTTCTTAATCTTCTTATCTATATCATCGTTACCTGTAGTAATGGTAAAGTCACTACCTCCCCACCAAAATTGGCGACTCTTGCTATGATGGTCACAATAGACGGTGTCCAAGTGTTCCCATCGTCCATTGAGGAAATCCTCATAGCTGTTACAATAACCACATTGTCCTTTGGTACTAAGTACTATCAACAAGGCTGCAAAGATAAATGTTCCTTTCATAAAGGATGTTGTTTTCATGATGCTTTTCATGTCTTTCAATTGTCTGCGAGCAAAGATATACAAATTCTAACACTTACACAAGTTTCCGTATAAAAATCTTCTATTTTTTATTTTTAAAGGGCAAAATAGATGAAATTTGTGCGTTTTTTTGTATCACGCTTTTTCGATATTGTAACATGTGCATGTATGTACGAAATGAAATAAAGTTGAAAAAACATTTCGCAAAGTATGATGTTCAATTAATATCTATCTTTGCAAAAAGAATTAAAATGCCAGATTTTATGAAAAGATTATTCACACAGTTATTGATGCTCATTGCATTTAGTTCGGCTAACGCCCAAAATCCCTATCTGCCTTTGTGGGAACATCTTCCTGATGGTGAACCGCGTGTTTTTGAAGATCCCGACAACCCAGGTAAGTATCGTGCCTATATCATCGGTTCTCACGATGTTACTTATACTGCCTATTGCGGTCCTGACATCCGTATGTGGTCGGCTCCCGTTGAAGACCTCTCTCAATGGCGCGATGAAGGTCCCATCTTCACTTATTATGTTAATGGCCAATGGGATACGATGTTTGCTCCCGACTTAGTGGAAGTGAAAGACAAGGTAACGGGAAAGAAAACCTATTATCTCTATCCCCATTCCAGAGGTTGGCAACGTGTGGCAACTGTATGTAAGGGCGACCGTCCCAATGGACCATTCACGCCTATCAACCTTGAACCAGATGGTACGAAGTGCGTACCTGGTTCGTTGATTGACTTCGACCCATCCGTCTTCATCGAGAATATCACCAATAAAAAAGACCCCGATTTCGACAAGGGTTATCGTGCATACGTATTCTATGGATTCCAACATTCTACGGCTTGCCAACTCGACCAAAACACGATGTATTCGAAGCGTGAAGGTACGGAACTCATTGATCCGTTTATTCCTGCAAGCAGTCGTGATGGTAAGTTGCTCGACAAGGAGGGAAGCGAGTACAAGGCTCTTTATAAAGGACAGAATCCGCTCGACTTTAATTTCTTTGAAGCATCGTCTATCCGTCAGGTAGGTAATAAATATGTGATGGTGTTCTCTGGTTATAGCGGTCAGGAATATGGCGTTGGTGCAACCAACTCAGCCTTGCGCTATGCGTTTGGAGATTCGCCATTAGGTCCTTGGCGTTCAGGTGGTGTGTTGGTTGACTCTCGTGGTGTCGTTCTCAACGAGGATGGTTCTAAGTTGATTACCACCAATGCCGCACACAATACTCATGGTTCGTTACAGGAAATCAATGGTCAGTGGTATGTGTTCTATCATCGTCCTCCCCGTGGATTCGGTAATGCTCGTCAGGCAATGGTGGCTCCCGTGAAGATTACTTGGGATAAGAAACCCGTAGCCAAGGGCGGTATGGTGAAGATTACTGGTTACGATCCCTTTGTGAAGGGTAATGAATGGACGGCAAAGGCAAGCAACGGCGATGCATATACGGGTGCTGAGGTCACCTCTGAAGGCTTCCAGATTTTCGGTCTTCCTCCTTATCAATACTATTCCGCAGGTATCGCTTGCTTCATGTACGGTCCCAACGCCAACAATTGGATGCAGGATAATCACGATGTGTGGAACAACTCCATGGATTTGGCTGGCATTCAGAATGGCGGAATCGTAGGCTTTAAGTATTTTGGCTTTGGCGGTTTGGCTCAGGATACCAAGGGCGTAAAGGCTTTTGAAGGAACCAAGAAAGGTGACAATACCAATTTATATGTGAACCTGACACATGGCAAACATGGTGCGTTCAAGATTCACATTCTTCTCGACGACCCCTGGAAAGGTAAGGAAATCGGTGTTATCTCTGTTCCTGAGAACGACCATCGTGCTTCAGCCATCTTCGGCACTAGCGTTCCCGATGTTGAAGGTCTCACAGGTAAACATGCCATCTATCTCGTAGCCGAGGGTCCAGAAGTAAAGCAACCCGAGCAACCACAACAACCTTGGGCACGTCGTCAGGCTCAGCGTCCCCAACGTCCTGAAGGACTCTTCGACCTTCACGGAATTGGTTTCAGGAAAGATCAAGCCATTATCAATGTGCCTGTAGTTCCCCAACCAACCATCTTGGTTGACGGTAAAAAACTAAATATTCCAACAGCTCCAATCTTCTCTACCAATGCAAATGGATATACGAAAGTCAACCATTATCAATTGTATGCGCCTCTGAATGACCGTTCTGCCATTCAAGCCACCGCTTCCGATCCTTCGGTGAAGATAGAAGTTTCTCCGATTGTGGCAGGTCGAGCAACCGTGAAAATGACTTACCAAGGACAAGAAAAGGTATTTTTGATTAATTGAGGTTTTTAGTTAATAGTTTTATAAGTTTCATTTCTTCCCCACATGTTTTGATGGCATGTGGGGAATTTTTTGATAAAAAAAGATGGTTTGTTGAATATCTTTTGTGATTGATGAATTTTTTATGTAGTTTTGTAACCGTAATTTATCAATCATTTGACGTATGAAGAAAATAATGATGTTCATGCTTACGCTGATGTTCAGCTTGGCGATAGGCGCACAGAGTGCAAGCAAATTGTACGATGAGGGCAAGGCTCTCTATGATGCTAAGGATTATGCTAAGGCAATAGTGAAGTTGAAGGCAGCCGCCGAGAAGGGTCACAAGAAGGCGCAATATCGCTTAGGTTTCTGCTATGACAAGGGTAAGGGAGTGAAAGAGAACGACGCGTTGGCGTTCCAATGGTATTCCAAATCGGCAGCACAAGGTTATGCAAAGGCTCAATATCAATTAGGTAAGTGCTACAAGGATGGTGAGGGAACGACAAAAGACCGTGCCAAGGCCATTGAGTTGTTCACGAAGGCAGCCAATCAAGACAATGCCAATGCCCAGTATCAGTTGGGTAAGGCCTACATGAAAGGAAAGGATTTACCGAAAAATGAGGCAAAGGCAAAATCCCTTCTCAAGAAAGCCATTAGCAACGAAAAAGATGGTAAGGAAATCTTGCAAGAAATTCGTAAGAAAGCTGCCGAAGGCGATAAACAGATTCTTGTGTTGATAAAGAAATAAGAAGCCTTTCCCCATGAGAAGGGAGAAGTTTAGAGTTGAGTGTTTTGCTTCACATTTCACTCCTTTCTCCCGTCGGAGTAGGGACGAGGTGAGGCTAAACACTATATTTGCGTACGATAAAGGATATATATACAGGTCGTAAACATGATGTTTGCATCATGTAAAGAATAGCTTTTCGTGAATCCAACGTCACAACGTCACAACGTTACAACGTCACGCGTCACATTAAGCACCTTCAAATAGTACGAAAAAAGATAGAATAAATAATTATATTAATATATTATTATAATAATATATTAATATAAAGTATAATGTAAGGATTTTTAATTTCTTTATCATATAAAATGGAAACGACCTTAATGTGACGCGTGACGTTGTGACGTTGTGACGCTTGACAAATGTGATAAAATCATAGCCAGCCATGCAAAACCTATACGTTTCTGCATGGCTGACTACTTTATATCAATACGATGGAGTTACTACGAATTGCCTATTCCCTTCAATGCTCTCATGGCATTAAGAACCGCCAACACCGTTACGCCTACGTCAGCGAAGACAGCCATCCACATGGTGGCGATACCGAAAGCAGCAAGGATGAGCACGGCAATTTTCACGCCAATGGCAAAAATGACGTTTTCTTTAGCTATGCGGATGGTGCGTCGTGCGATGCGAATGGCGAGTGCAATCTTCGACGGTTTATCGTCCATGATAACCACGTCAGCCGCTTCAATGGCCGCATCACTTCCCAATCCGCCCATGGCTATTCCCACGTCGGCACGAGCCAACACGGGCGCATCGTTGATACCGTCGCCCACGAAAGCCAACGTCTTGCCTGTTTCCATTCCGCCAATCAGTTTTTCCACATGATTGACCTTGTCGATAGGCAACAGTTCTGCATAGTAATGGGAAAGATGCAGCTTTTGTGCCACGTCAGCCGCCACGTCCTCCCTATCTCCCGTGAGCATGATGGTCTGTGCAACGCCCATCTCGTTGAGTTGTGCAATGGCCACAGAACTATCCTCCTTGACTTTGTCGTTGATGACGATATGTCCCACATACATCATTCCCTCAGCACCCTGCATACAAACATGAATGATAGTTCCCTTATGAGGGCAATCGGGCCATTTCACTCCCATCGTATTCATCAGTTTGGTATTTCCCACGCAAACCAATTGGTTGCCTACGTATGCGCGAATACCCTGTCCGGCCAATTCCTCCACTTGGCTCACCTCACAACCATCCGTTGCTTCATCAGGGAAAGCATTTCGCAAGGCAGCACCGATAGGGTGATTGGAAAAATGCTCTACGTGAGCAGCCAAATGTAATAATTCGTGTTCGTCAATCACGTCAGGATGAACCACCTCCACGGCAAATTGTCCGTGCGTGAGCGTTCCTGTCTTATCGAACACCACCGTTCCCACCTTCGCCAATGCGTCCATATAGTTAGAACCTTTAACGAGAATACCCTGGCGAGACGCTCCGCCAATTCCACCGAAAAAAGTAAGCGGTACGCTGATAACCAAGGCGCAAGGACAAGAAACTACGAGGAACATCAAGGCGCGGTAGAGCCAAACGGGGAAAGAATGGTTGAAATCGCCTGTGAAAAGCGGTGGGATGATTGCTAATGCCAATGCCGCAAACACCACGATAGGTGTGTAGATACGTGCAAACTTCGTGATGAATGTCTCACTCTTCGACTTATGTTCGTTGGCATTCTCCACCAATTCAATAATCTTAGATACCGTGCTTTCGCCGAAACTCTTGGTTGTGCGTACTTTGATAAGACCAGAAAGGTTGACGCATCCAGAAACCACCTCATCGTCAACGGTAATTTCACGCGGCATACTCTCGCCCGTGAGCGCAACCGTATTGAGGGTGGAAGAACCCGTGATGACCACTCCGTCGATGGGAATCTTCTCCCCAGGCTTCACGATGATGGTCTCGCCGATAGCCACTTGATCGGGAGAGACAATATGTGTCTCACCCTGTCGTTCTACGGCGGCTGTGTCAGGACGAATATCCATCAGATGCGCAATGCTCTCTCTGCTTTTCCCTTCAGCATATTCCTCGAATAGTTCTCCTATCTGAAAGAACAACATGACAAACACCGCCTCTGGGAATTGTGTTTCCGCACCAGGCAAGAAACCGATGAGCAATGCACCGATAGTAGCGATAGACATCAGGAAATGTTCGTTGAATGCCTCCCCGTGCATGATGCCCTCTGCTGCTTCCTTCAACGTATCGTATCCGATAATCAAATAAGGAATGAGATAGATGCAAAGCAATTGCCAAGTAGAAAGTTGAAATTTCCTTTCAATGAGTATCGCGTCAATCAGCAAGAAGACGGTGGCGAAGATTTTGGCCATTTTTACCTTCGGGTTTTCTTCGTGATGATGCTCGTGTTCATGCTCATGCTCATGGTGAGCGCAACATTCATGTTCGTGATGATGTGTCATAATACTATGTTTTGATTTCCGTTTGCAAAGGTAAGGCAAATGTTTTGCAACTCGGTTGCAAAGTGAAATGTTAAATATCTTTCATTTGTTCGTGTGTTACGTAATTTTTTAGTAAATTTGCACAATACTAATTACTTAAAACAAATAAACAATGAAAACACGTAGTGACTTATTCCAAATTGAGAGTGAGATAGAGTGGCAAAATCCCGCGCCTGGTATTCAACGACAAATTATGGGATACGACGGACAGCTGATGATGGTGAAGGTGAAATTTGAAACGGGGGCTATAGGAACCGTTCACACCCATTATCATAGTCAAGCAACGTATGTAGCAAGTGGTAAGTTTGAGTTGACGATTGGTGAAGAGAAAAAGGTGCTCTCTGCTGGAGATGGCTATTATGTGGCTCCCGATGTGGCTCATGGATGCGTGTGCTTGGAAGCTGGCGTGCTGATAGATACGTTTAGTCCAATGAGGGAGGATTTCTTGAAATGACCTTAAAGACCTTAGTGACTTTAAAGACCTTAGAGATTATCATGAAGAGGGCTATTACCTTATTGATTGTTGTGTGGAGCTTTGTGGGGTTTGCATTTGCACAAGGCACATTCACCAATCCCATACTTGGCGGTGACTTTCCCGATCCAACCATATTGCGAGACGGGCAAGACTATTACTTAACGAATTCCGCCTTTGATTATCAACCAGGATTGGTGGTTTACCATTCGCGTGACTTGGTGCATTGGGAACCGATTAGTTATGCACTACGTACCTATTTAGGTTCTATCTGGGCACCCGACATCAAAAAATATAAAGGAAAATACTATATTTATTTCACCGTTCATGGCGACCGTCGTACCAATTGCGTGGTGTGGGCAGACTCTCCAAAAGGTCCGTGGAGTGATCCTATCGACTTGAACATCGGCGATATTGACCCTTGTTTCGTGGAAGGTGAAGACGGGAAATGTTATTTGGTGATGAGCGGAGGCAATAGATGGACGTTGGCAGATGACGGTCTTTCCGTTGTACCCAATTCAAAGGTACATTTCTATGATGGTTGGCAATACCCGAAGGAATGGTTGACCGAGGGTTTTTGTTTGGAAGGCCCGAAACTCTATCGTATAGGCAAGTACTTTTATTATATCAGTGCAGAAGGAGGAACGGCAGGACCGCCAACCAGTCACATGGTAGTGGTGGCTCGTTCGAAGAGTATTCATGGACCGTGGGAGAATATGCCTACCAATCCGTTAATCCATACTTATTCACGTGGTGAACGATGGTGGTCGAAAGGACATGGTTCGCTCATCGACACACCCGATGGCAAATGGTATTGCGTGTATCATGCCTACGAGAATGGTTTCTACAACTTGGGAAGACAAACTTTGATGGAACCCGTTCACTTTACGTCCGATGATTGGATTACCGCTGATGGAGGCGATGCAAGTGGAGAACTCCCTTGTCCTACGCTACAAAAACAAACAGGTCGTCTCGACCGATTGGGCGAATTCAGGTTAGGCTTGGATTGGCGTTTTTATAAGTCGTTTAATCCAGAAAGAGTGAAAGTAAAAGATGGAGCCTTAACCCTTCAAGCACGCGGAAATAGTTTAGGTTCATCCGCTCCATTGATGTTCATTGCTGGAGCGCACCGATATGAGATAGAGGCAGAAATCCAACTACAAGGAAAGGTAAGGGCAGGATTGTGCTTGTATTACAACGCCCAATACAATGTAGGGACGGCCTTTGATGGAGAACGTCGTTTCCGTTATCGTCGCGACCAAGCCAATGGAGTGGGGAAGGCAGAAACCAATCATCTATGGTTGAGATTGCGCAACGATGCCCATGTAGTAACCGCTTATTGGAGTACAGACGGAAAGGAATGGAACAGAGAGACATGGGGACAGGAAATCTCTGGCTTCAACCACAATACGTTATATGAATTCCAAAGCATCCTCCCTGGTGTTTTCTGTGAGGGAGACGGGTGTGCTATTTTCAAGCATTTCAAATACAGAGAACTATGAGAAAACTCGTGCTTTCAGTTGTCTTGATGATGGTTTCCATCGTGGCTTATGCTGGAGACCAAGAAGTAAGACAAGCCATGCGCAAAGCTACCCAGTATATGATGGACGTTGCCTCATATCAAGGTGGATTCGTGTGGAATTACTTGCCTGATTATTCCCGACAATGGGGAGAACTGGAAGCACGAAGAACCATGGTGTGGTTGCAATCGCCTGGTACGCCCGATATGGGAGAACTGTTGCTCGATGCTTATCATGCCACAAAAGATGAGTATTACTACGAATGTGCGAAGCGAGTGGCAACGTGTATCATTAGAGGACAATTGCCTTGCGGTGGTTGGAATTACATGTTCGACCTTGCCCCAGAAGACTCCTTGCGTTCGTGGTATGCTACCATTGGAAGACAAGCATGGCGTTTGGAGGAGTTTCAGCATTATTACGGCAATGCAACTTTTGATGATGAGGCCACCAAACATTGTGCGGAGTTCCTATTGCGCATATACCTCGAAAAGCATGATTCCTATTTCCTTGATGCCTTGCAAAAAGCCATTGACTTCTTCTTAGCAAGTCAGTACGACAATGGAGGATGGCCGCAACGTTTCCCGTTGATGTATTCCCATCCTTTCAAGGGAATGGCAGATTATTCGTCGTTTATTACGATTAACGATAACGTGATGCCCGAGAATATCGACTTTCTCTTGCAATGCTATACGTCGTTAGGGATGGAACACCTCAAGAAACCCATTCTCAATGCCATGTATTTGTTGCGCGACTTGCAACAAAAACCACCATTGGCAGGATGGGCTGACCAATACACGCCTGATGACTTGAAGCCTGCACATGCCCGTTCGTACGAACCACGAGCCATTAATACGGGAACTACCACCAGTATGATTTATAGGATGATAGCGTATTATCGTCTGACGAGCGACAATAGTTTTTTGGAAGGTATTCCCGCGGCTATAGAATTCTTGGGAAGTCAGAAACTACCATCTGAATTGGCGCGTGAAGTGAGAAGAACACCCTTACAAGAAGATGAAATACTGATGCCGAGATTCCTTCGTCCAGAAGACGGAAAACCATTGTACGTCCATCGTAAGGGTTCGAACGTACAGAACGGAAACTATTACACCGATTCTATCACCCATGGCACTATTGCACATTATAGTTCGTTTGCCGTAGTGAGTCCTACGCAATTGAAGAATGCCCTTGAACAAGCCAAGCGATTGGTGCAAAAAGACTTGGAACGCAATTCACCACTCAAGGAATGTGGAACGCAAGGACCAAAGGACTATTATTACAATGACAATTCGCGTCAGATGCAACGTCGTAGAATGCCGTTGCCCACCGTAGAGCAAATCATTTCTTCCCTCGATGAAGAAGGACGGTGGATAGTTCCGCTCTCCCAGATTTCCTATCCTTATCGCGCTATACCCAAAAACATGTCAGCTGATAGTCAGGATGTAACATACGCACAAACGATGGTAGGAGATGAATACGACACATCTCCATTCGGGAATACGGAAGTAATGGGTGTTTCCACGCGTGCGTATATCCTTAATATGTCAATCTTGCTACATAGTCTTCGAGAAAAACCCGTGAAGACTTTATCAGGATTAGACCCCACGAAGTTTCAGTCAAAGGTAGAAGGCAAACCAATAGCTTTATATACGCTAACCAATCAAGGGATGGAGGCTTGCATCACAAATTATGGTGCCAGATTGGTTTCCTTGATGGTTCCCGACAGATATGGACGAGTGGAAGACGTAGTACTCGGTTTTGACAATATCGACGACTATCACCAACAGAAGAATAATTTCGGTAGTGTGGTTGGAAGATACATCGGTAGAATCAAGGGAGCCAGTTTTGAGTTGGATGGAAAAACCTACCAATTACAACAAACGGGCGGTGGAAACATCTCCCATGGAGGTTATCCAGGCTTTGCCGATAAGCCATGGGAAATGGTTGGGAAGACAGACACGACGCTTATTCTGAAATACGTATCGCCCGATGGTGAGAATGGATTTCCTGGTACGTTGACCGTTTTTGTGACGTATCATCTAAAATACAACCATGCGCTCACCATCAGTTATGAGGCTCAAACGGATAAACCTACGGTGCTCAATTTGTCGAATCACTCGTTTTTCAATATCTCAGGCGACCTGTCATCAAGTGTCTTGTCACAACAACTGATGATTGATAGCAAGAAGATAGCCACCTTCGACAAAAACAAGAATGTTGATGGACGGTTGGTGAAAGTGCGACATACACCTTTCGACTTCACCAAGATGAAAGCCATTGGCAAAGACATCAACGTGCAAGATGAACAATTGGCGATTACCAAAGGTTATGACCATTCCTTCGCATTGCGAAGAGCTGGAAAGAGAAAGCATCCTGCCGTTATACTTTACGATGAGAAGAGTGGAAGACGTATGTCTGTCTATACCGACCAACCCGCCGTGCAAGTATATACTGCCAATGGCTTAAACGGAAAGTTAGTCGGCAAGAATGGCATTGCCTATCAAAGTCGTTCAGCCATCTGTTTGGAAACGATGCATTTCGCCGATAGTCCACACCATTCCACATTCCCCTCCACGGTATTGCGCCCAGGAGAGACCTTCCAATCATCGACAACATTTGCTTTTGACACCAAATAAAGACTTTAAAGACCTTAAGGACTCTAAGGACCTTAAAGACCTTAAAAGCCAGTAAAAAACAAAACAAATGTTAATAATCATGACGATAGTTAAACATTCTGTCAGAAAATAATCTAATTAATAGACACTTTTATTAAATAGGTTATTTCCTCATGTATATTCAGCGAAATATAGTCTTGCTCATGACGTTATTCATGGGAATGCTTTCTGTTATTGCCCAGAATACCAATTCTGTGTCAGGACGTGTGATAGATAAACAAAGCAAGGAAGCGATGGAGAAAAGTACCTTGCAACTCTATCAAGTCACGACCGCCAGAAATGGTGTGAAGGACACTACTTTTATCAGTGGCACATTCTCAAACGATTTGGGCTATTTCACGTTTAATTCCGTGAAAAAGGGAAGTTATCTATTAAAAGTATCTTATTTAGGTTATCAGGAATTATATCAATCGTTGACGAAGGCAAGTGGTGTTCCTCTTTCGTTGGGGGATATTGCGTTGGAACCAGATGCCATTCAGATAGACGAGGCGGTAGTTACGGCGAATGTACCTAAGATGGTTATCAAGGATGATACGGTGGTCTATAATGCCGATGCCTTTCGTGTGCCCGAAGGCTCTGTTATCGAGGCTTTGGTGGAAGCTTTGCCAGGTGCCAAGATTGACGATAATGGAGGAATCACCATCAACGGTAAGACGGTGAAGAAATTCAAGATGGATGGTAGGGATTATATGACGGGCAACAATGATGCGGTCATGAAGAATCTTCCGTCTTACGTGATTGATAAGGTAAAGGCATACGATGAGAAAAGCGACTTATCACGTCTTACGGGAGTGGATGATGGCAACGATGATTTCGTATTGGAATTTGTCACCAAGCGAAGTGCGAGAAATGGCTTGCAGATGAATCCCGATATTGGATATGGTACGGACAACCGATATGGTATTCGTCTTACGGCCATGAAACCTTTCGGAGCCATGCGTTATACGTTTATGGGAAATGCCAATAACGTAAACGACCGTAACTTCTCTGGACGAGGAGGACGAGGACGTGGAAATGGCAATGGACAGAGACATACCAAGACGGCAGCCCTCGACATTAGTTATGAAAACAATAAAGACTTGAGACTCAGTGGGCGTGTTACGTGGAATCATAGTAGTGCGGACAATTGGAGTAGGACAGGTTCTGAGAATTTCGTCAATACCCGTGGCGGTGCTTTTTCAAATAGTGTTAGTCAGAGTTATTCAGAAAACAACAGTTGGACGGGCAACATGAATTTGCAATGGACAATAGATTCCATGACAACATTGTCGTTTCGTCCCAACATGAGTTTCTCCACCAATGACAGTCGTAGTTATTCTGGTTCTGCATCATTTAATGCCAACCCATTTGATTATGTTTTTGATCCGTTGAGTGATGAAGGTCTTGATTATTTGGATGACCGCAATCTTATCGTGAATGGTAGGAATAACAAGTCAATGGGATATGGAAGCAACAAGAACGTGAGTTCGCAATTGCAAATATATCGTCGGTTTGGCAATAAGGGAAGAAACATAGCCATCAGTTCAAACATCAACTATCGAGACGGAAAGAACAAGAACGCCAATCTCTCTTTCGTGCGTCTGTATCAAACCGTTGACCAGTATGGAAACGACTCTACCTATCAAACGAATCGTTTTACCGTCTCTCCATCTAATAATTTCAGTTATTCATTAGGTGCAACCTATACCGAACCACTGGTTATTTTCAAGCCAAAACCACAACCGGAAGATACGATACAAGGCAGAGGACCATTTGGAAGACGACAAGGAAATCGCCGTATGGTAGGTCAACAAGGATTGTTCTTGCAATTGAATTATCGTTATAGCTATAGTCATCAGAAAAGCGACCCCTCTACGTACGACTTCCCCTATCTCTCTGAAGAGGCATTCGACGATGTGTTGGAAAAATACAGGGAATGGACAAAGTTGTTCGGTTATCTTGAAAACCCTTACGAAGATTATCTTTCTACCAGGTTGAGTAGATTTTCCGAACGTACGGAATACGGACATAATATCGACGTGCAATTGCGTGTTGTGCGAGAGAAATACAATATGAATATTGGTTTCTCCACCCAACCACAACGTTCGCATTTCATACAACAATATCTTGGTAAACCAGTAGATACGATTAGAACCGTAACGAATATTTCGCCTACGCTCAACATGCGTTATCGTTTCAATCAACAAACCAACTTGCAAGTTACATTCAGAGGTTCGACCTCACAACCATCAATTACTCAATTGTTGGATATTTACGATGATACCAATCCGTTGAACATTTCGATGGGTAATCCAGGTTTGAAACCTTCGTTCACGACGAATCTCAATGCCAATTTCCAGATGCAACGTCAGATGAACTTTACGACGGATAGTTTGGGAATGTCTATTCCGAAAGCCCAACGACATTGGAGTTTCAGTTCGAACATGGGATTCAACAGGACAAGCAACTCCGTGGGAAATGTCGTGACTTACGATGAGGCTACTGGTGGAAGAATCTCGCGTCCAGAGAATATCAATGGCAATTGGAGCATCAATGGTGGAGGTTCGTTCAACATTGGCCTTGACACGCTCAACCGATGGGACGTGAGCGGTTCTGTTCGTGGTTCGTACAATCATCATGTGGGATATGTAAACTTGAATCGTACGGCGATACCCGATAGAAACGTGACGCATACTTTCAATCTTTCACCATCGGTGTCGCTCAGCTTCAGAAATAAGTGGCTCAACTTCTCCTTGAATGGAAGTACTACATACGCACGAACCGAGAACAGGTTGCAAGCATCTCGCAATCTTGACACGTGGAATTTCTCGTATGGTGGTAATACGAGGATAACATTCCCATGGGGAACCAATCTATCTACCGATATTCATATGTACAGTAAACGCGGATATAGCGACCAAACGCTGAACACCAACGAGTTGATTTGGAATGCGCAATTGTCGCAGAGCTTCTTACGTGGTAAGAAGTTGACCGTCATGTTGCAATGGTATGATATCCTGAGCGAACAAACCAATTTCACACGAACGGTAAATGCCAATGGTTGGACAGACCGCGAAGTGAATGCGATTACTTCATACGCTATGATTCACGTTAGTTATCGTCTCAACTTCTTCGGTGGCGGTGGCAGTGGAAGAGGTGGCGGCAATCGTGGAATGCGTGGTGAGGAATTTGAAGGCGGACGTGGTGAAGGACGTGGCGGATTCGGTGGAGCACGCGGTGGCTTTGGCGGTAATGGAGGAGGCGGAAGAAGATGGTAAGTCTACTTATCCATTAAATAATGCTAATAAATGCGTGAGTGCATGTTTTTTTTCTTACCTTTGCTTTATGATTTCGTGTCAGTAACACGGAGCATTGTAAAGTAAATATTGTTTATGAATCGTTCACAACAAATCATTCGTACCAGCATTGTCAGCATCATTGCCAATGTGCTGCTTGCCGCATTCAAGGCAGTAGTGGGCTTATTGGCACATTCGGTGGCCATTGTCATGGATGCTGTCAACAATCTCACAGATGTCTTTTCAAGCGTAGTTACGATTATCGGCACTCGATTGTCGCAACGTCCACCCGACTTGAAGCATCCTTTCGGTCATGGGAGAATAGAGTATTTCAGTGCTATCGTAATCTCTGTTATCGTCTTGTCGGCTGGTATTACGTCATTGATAGAATCGGCCATCAAGATTATTCATCCCAATACGCCTACTTATTCAAAAGTTACGTTGATAGTCATCATCGTGGCAATCATCGTGAAACTGTTGTTAGGACGATATGTGAAAGCCCGGGGTGAACAGTTGAATAGTGATGCGCTCATCGCATCAGGTTCCGATGCTTTGTTTGATGCCATTATCACCCTTTCTACGTTGGTTTCGGCTGGTATCATGCTGATTTGGAATGTTTCTTTGGATGGAATCTTGGGCGTTATCATTTCATTGGTTATCGTCAAGGCTGGTTTCGATATGCTCTCATCCCCCGTTAATGAGTTGTTGGGGGCAAGGATTCCTTCTAAGTTGGTCAAGGAAATCAAGCAAGAGATACTTACTCATAAGGAGGTATATGGTGTTTACGACATCATTCTCCACAATTATGGTCCTGACGTGTTGATAGGTTCCTTGCACGTGAGTGTGAAAGACACCATGAACGCATACGAAATTCATGGATTGACACGAACGATTTCGGAGGAGATGTACCAGAATCATCATATCATCATGACGGTTGGTGTTTACGCCGTTGCTACGGGCGAACACAAGCGTGCGAAATTGCAAGATACTGTTGTCAGAACGTTACAAAAGCATAATGACATCTTGCAGATGCATGGTTTTTATTACTTCGAGAAAGAGAATCGTCTTTCTATTGACATCATTCCCAATTATACCGTGAAGGATGAAGCCGCTTTTGGAAAGCAATTGGAAGAAGAACTACGAACCCAATTGCCCGATATAAATATTACGGTAGTCATCGACCATAATTATAGTGAGTGAGATAGAAAAAACGATTCGCAAACACCAATGTCCTATTGAACATAAAAAAGCCCTAACTATTGTTGTTAGGACTTTTTTTATTCGTGTTATGTTTGAAAACAAAACTATGTCGTTATTTCAAATAAGCCAAGATTAAGTCTACGAATTCATCCTCATTCCTTTCGTCAACCGTAATGACGAGGTCGTAGTTGCGAGTATCATAACGAGAGGTCTTCGTGTACTTCTGCACGTAGTTTTCGCGCATCTTATCAATTTTCTTGATAGTCTTCTCGGCTTCCTCGTAGTTCATTCCTTGCTTAGTCATTACGCGAGCGATGCGCCTTTCCATCGGTGCTTGGATGAGAATGCTGATGTGATTGGGATGGTCGCGTAGTACGTAGAATCCACTACGACCGGCAATCACGCATGATTCGGCATTGGCAATTCCCTTGATGATGTCTCTTTCCGTTTCAAACATCTCGTCGGTGGTCAACAAATCTGGTTCATCGCCAACGGGTAATTGATAATACTGCGACTGAGAGGTGAAAAGACCAGCTGAAAGGTTGCGCTTGAATTCACTCCACCAGTCGTGCTTCCGCCCTTTAAGTGCTTCGATTTCATTGGCGTTGAGGTGATATTCCTCCTTCAATGCGTTGATGACGGCCTTGTCGTAGAAAGGTACGCCTAACTTCTTTGCCAACTTCTCTCCGATGGTGCGTCCACCCGAACCCAACTCACGGTTAATCGTAATAACAAATTTCTCGTTTTTGTCCATATTATTAGTCTTTCTGATAATGATTTTTTATATTTGCTGCAAATATACAAAAAATTCGAAAAACACGATACCTTTATTGCAGAATTTTTGTTATAAAGAAATTGAGTTAACATTTTGAAAAGTGTAAGAAAGTAATTATCTTTGTAGACAAAATATAAAAATAATGTAAATATGGCAACAGTTGACGACAAGAAAGTGATATTCTCAATGGTCGGAGTGAGCAAGACCATTCAACAGAACCAAAAGCAAGTGCTCAAGAATATTTACCTGAGTTTTTTCTATGGAGCGAAAATTGGTATTATCGGTTTAAATGGTGCGGGTAAGTCAACGCTTATGAAGATTATCGCAGGTCTCGACCAGCAATACCAAGGTAATGTGGTGTGGAGTCCAGGTTATTCCGTGGGTTATCTACCGCAAGATCCACCATTGGATGAAACGAAGACCGTCAAGGAAAATGTGATGGAAGGCGTGCAGTATGTTTATGACGCATTGAAGGAATATGATGAAATCAACGTGAAATTCGGATTGCCTGAATATTATGAAGACCCAGACAAGATGGATAAGTTGATGGCGCGTCAGGCAGAAGTGCAAGATATTATTGATGCAACAGATGCTTGGAACATGGATTCTAAACTCGACCGCGCTATGGCTGCCTTGAATTGTCCTCCTGGTGATTGGAGCGTGCAGAATTTGTCTGGTGGTGAACGTCGTCGTGTAGCATTATGCCGATTGTTGTTGCAAAAGCCCGACGTGCTGTTGCTCGATGAGCCTACCAACCACCTTGATGCGGAGTCTATCGATTGGTTGGAACAACACTTGCAACAATATGAAGGTACGGTGATTGCTGTTACACACGACAGATATTTCCTTGACGACGTGGCAGAATGGATTCTCGAACTCGACCGTGGTGAAGGTATTCCATGGAAAGGCAATTATTCATCGTGGTTGGAACAAAAGAGCCAACGATTGGCATTGGAAGAGAAGACCGCCTCGAAACGTCGTAAGACATTGGAACGAGAGTTGGAGTGGGTACGTATGGCTCCCAAGGCTCGCCATGCGAAAGGTAAGGCTCGTTTGAACTCGTATGACAAGATGCTCAATGAAGAACAGAAGCAGAAAGAAGAGAAGTTGGAAATCTTCATTCCTAATGGTCCTCGTCTGGGCAATAAGGTAATAGAGGCACAACATGTAGCTAAGGCATTTGGCGAGAAGACGTTGTTCTCCGACCTTAACTTCATGTTGCCACCCAACGGTATTGTTGGCGTTATCGGTCCGAATGGTGCAGGAAAAACAACACTCTTCCGACTTATCATGAACTTAGACACGCCTGATGCAGGAACGTTTGAGGTGGGTGAGACCGTCAAACTGAGTTATGTAGACCAACAACATAAAGACATACAACCCGACAAGACGGTTTACCAAGCGGTGAGCGGTGGTAATGAAACCATTCGCATGGGTGGAAAAGATGTCAATGTACGTGCTTATCTTTCGCGTTTCAATTTCAGCGGTGCCGACCAAGAGAAAAAATGTGGCGTTTTGTCGGGTGGTGAGCGCAATCGCTTACAACTCGCCATTGCCTTGAAACAAGAAGGTAATGTGTTGTTGTTGGACGAGCCAACCAACGATATCGACGTGAATACGCTTCGTGCATTGGAAGAAGGTTTGGAATCATTTGCGGGATGTGCCGTAGTCATCAGTCACGACCGTTGGTTCTTAGACCGTATTTGTACGCATATCCTTGCTTTTGAAGGTGAAGGAAACGTATTCTATTTTGAAGGAAATTATAGTGAATACGAGGCAAACAAGGCACAACGTTTGGGATTGGAAGAACCCAAACGAGCTCGTTATCGTAAGTTGATGGAGGAGTAATCGTAATCAATGGCAAAGGAACGAAACACCGCAGATGCCTATCGCAAGAAAGCTTATGAAGGCGACACCAAAGCCATGAACAACTTAGGTGTCTGTTATGAACGTGGCTATGGTGTGAGGGAGAATTGCGAGATGGCCTTTGAATGGTATATGAAAGCAGCTTCGCTCGATGATGTCTATGGTTGTTTCAACGTGGCAGAGTGCTATTATTATGGCAAAGGTGTGGCTCAAGACTTGCAAGAGGCGTTCCAATGGTATTTGAAAGCTGCGGAGAAAGGCGACAAGCAATCACAGGTGAACGTGGCAAATGCCTATTATCTCGGACAAGGTGTAGAACTCGACCATGCGAAGGCTTTCCTTTGGTATCGGGAAGCAGCTTTTCAAGGTCATGTGTTGAGTCAGAAAAACGTTGGCGCTGCTTATTGGAATGGCGATGGCGTGGAAAAGAACTTAGAAGAATGTGCTTTTTGGTACGAATTGGCTGCTCATGGTGGTGATGCGCAAGCTCAGTTTGCCATTGGATGGTTTCACATGACAGGCAATGGAGTTCCGCAAGATGAGAAGATTGGGTTGAAATGGATACACAAATCCACTTTTCAAGGTTATCAACCTGCCATTGACTATTGCAAGGAACATGGTTATAAATGGTATTAAATAGTAATAAATCAAATAGAACGATGAAAAAGGTTTTATTGGCATTTGCCGTATTGTTGGGATTGGTGGCTTGCACAACAAACAAGGCAACGTCCGCTGAAAAGAGTGTCGTTAGTAGTGAGGTGCCATTCACGGTTGCCGAACATTATTTCTTCAACAAAGGACAGGATATTCTCGTGAATCCCAAGATAACATCCGAGGAGTTGTTCAAGCAACTTTTTGGAATGGCGACGGTGATGGGAGAAAACGGTAAACCTACAGAGATTGATTTCTCTAAGCAATTTGTGCTTGCCGTAGTATTGCCCGTTACGGATATCAATACCGAAATCACTCCTGTCAAGGTGGAAGAGAAAGGTGATACGTTGTTCTATCATTATGATGTGAAAACGGGTGAGAAGCAGTCGTTTAGTATTCAACCGCTTTCCATTATCATTCTTGACAAGAAGTATGAAAACAAGGAAATATTTCTCATCAATCAACAAGCTATGGAAGAAAATATGAAAGAAGTTCAGGCGTATTTGAAGGAGTGCGGAGCATTCTTTATCGCCACTGTCGATGGTGACCAACCGCGTGTACGCGCTTTCGGCGTCTCAGAGATTATCGATGGCCGTCTATATATAATGACTGGCAAAGTAAAGGATGTGTTTAAGCAGATGGCTGCAAACGGTAAGTTTGAAATTTGTGCTCTTAAACCATCTGGTAGTGAGTGGATGCGAGTTAGCGGTACCTTGGTTAACGATGAAACGTTATCGGTAAAGGAAACTTTCTTGGAGCGTAATCCAAGTTTGAAAGCAATGTACAAGGCCGACGATGATAACATGGCTGTGCTCTATATCACCAATGGCGTTGCTCGTTTCTGCTCGTTTGCTGCCCCAGAACGAAAAGTGGCATTCTAAAATGTGGTGTAAATTTCGCAATGTCTATTCATTAATCAATAATTGTATGAAAAAACTAACAATGATGGCTGCCATGATGATGGCAACCCTCGGTGTTTCCGCCCAAAAGCCCATAACGGCTCCCGCAGGCGGAAAGGCTATCAGTGACGAATTAATCGGAATCTTCTTCGAGGACATCAGTAGTGCTGCAGATGGTGGTTTGTATGCTGAACTGATTCAGAATGGTTCGTTCGAGTTTAATCCTACGGAGCGAGATGGTTGGGGTCCTGGTACGGCTTGGCGAATGATTCGCCCAGGACATTCAACGGGTTATCTCGAACCTCTTTCCGTGAATCCTATTCACCAATACAATCCCACTTACATGCGTTTGCACATTGAACGCGTGGGACATTATTATGATTATAGTGGTTGGACAGGATTCGGTTTGCAAAACGATGGCTTTGACGGAATATCCGTGAAAGCTGGTGCTAAGTATCAATTCTCTGCTTTCCTTCGCAACGTAAAAGGTGAAGCCAAACAAGTACGTGTAGCTTTGGTCGTTCCGCAAGGGTGGGGGAAAGACCCCAAATTGTTGGCCGATGCAACGGTTGACGTTACGACTTCTGATTGGAAAAAATACGAGGCTCAATTAACGCCGTCGGAAGATGCTGAACGTGCTGCACTCCAAGTATTGGTGCTGACTAAGGGAACGGTGGATGTTGACATGATTTCGTTGATGCCTGAAGATACTTATAAAGGACATGGATTGCGCAAGGATTTGGCTGAGGCTCTTGAGGCTTTACATCCCAAGTTTATGCGTTTTCCAGGTGGATGTGTCGTTCATGGCGGTGGCGATGGCTTTTGGAATACTTATCGTTGGAAGACCACTGTTGGTCCCAAGGAACAACGTCGTAGTTTGAAAAACACGTGGGGTTATCATCAGTCCATGGGATTGGGATATTTCGAGTATTTCCAATTCTGTGAGGATGTAGGTATGGAACCATTACCTATCCTTCCTTGTGGCGTAAGTTGTCAAGGTGCCAATGGTGGTTGGGGTATGAAAGACCAAGCACAAGATTGGGTGCCAATGGCAGAAATGGATGAATGGGTGAACGAAGCTCTTGACCTCATTGAATGGGCAAATGGCGACGTTAATACCAAATGGGGACGTGTTCGTGCTGAGGCTGGTCATCCCAAACCTTTCAATTTGAAATACTTGGGTATTGGTAATGAGGAAAGAATATCACCAGAATTTACCGAGCGCTTCAAGTATATGTACGAAAAGATACGCAAGGCACATCCTGAAATCATCATCGTAGGAACGGCAGGACCAGGTTCTCATCCTGGAAATCCTGATTTTGAGAACGGATGGAAATTGGCTGATGAGATTGGATTGCCCATCTTGGATGAGCACTATTATGAGCAGCGCGACTATTTCTTGAAGAGTCGTCAGTATGATAATTATCCACGCGACCGCAAGACGAAAGTTTACTTGGGTGAGTATGCTGCCAAGGACAAGAAACTCATTGATGCGTTGGCAGAAGGTCTTTACTTGTTGCATGTAGAGCGCAATGGCGACGTGGTATGCATGACTTCATACGCTCCTCTGTTTGCCAGAAAGAACGCAACCAACTGGAATCCCGACTTGATTTATTTCGACAATCAACGTCCATTCCTTACTTGCAGCTACTATGTACAACAGATGTTCGGACACTCATCGGGTAATTACTATTATGGTGATTGCGTGAACATAGAAGGTGCTGATAACTTGCAAGGACAATCGGTTATCTTGAATACAAAGACTCGTCAATTGTTCGTGAAAATGTGTAATGCCAGTGGAGACAAGAAAAAAGCAAACATCAATCTTTCTCGATTCAAGTCGATGAAACCTATGGCTACAAAGACGGTTCTCTCTGGACAACCTGACGATGAGAACAACTTCGAAAAGCAACCCATCGCACCACAAGTAAATACGGTGAAGATGAAAAAGAAGATGGAAGTTGAACTCGAACCGTATTCATTCGTGATGTATCAAATAAATCTTTAAGTAGTGAGAAGTGAGAGGTGAGAAGTAAGAGAATACATTTGTCAAATCTCTCACTTCTCACCCCTCACTTCTAACTTTCGCAGGTATCGCTTGCGAAAAATGTTATCGATTACTTTCTACAAGTTCCATCTTGCAGGTGGATTCGCTTACCGACCCAACGGTATTGCTCTTGTTGGTAAAGCTAATGTTTTTTACCCATCCGTTGGAGCCAAATTCATAATCCGTTGTTTGTTCAAATTCAAACTTGATGGCACCGCTGCTCATCACCATGTCAATGTTTTGCTCTATCATCTCAGCTTGAGAAGGCATAATCTTCTTCACTTGGTCGACAATCATTTTCTTTAATTCGTCTTTCGTCATGTCTAACGTACTGGTAACTTTTACCTTTTTTGCATCAGGTGTAGTGAGGAAGTACATGTTTTTCATGTTCAAGTCATTCAACGAAGTAACCTTTTCCATGGCACCAGTGGCGATAGTCTTGCCATTCAACGAGAAAGGAGTTGGTTCCAGTGTGGCAGCCTTGATAAGATTTTCCTTGGTCATTTTCTCCATGATAGTCGATTTAATCATATCTTCCGTCATGATTTGCGATGCTTCAGCAGGAAGTTGGGCCAACAAACCTTTTACCAGTTTGTCGACGAAGATTTCACTCTTCTGCAACACCTCATCATAATTCTTGATGTCGATAATCTTGCCGTCTGCATCAGTAACGTAAGTACACTTGACGTCTTTCAGGATTTCCATGGTTATATTCATCATACGTCCCATGATGTCATTGGGGTCTCCGTCAGATTCAACTTTCTCAATATTTGAGTCAATGGTAAATCCTTTCGAAGAAGCAGCGGTTACCACGTAACGGCAATCAGATTCTACGTGAATGTCTTTCCCTCCAACATTGATGGTAGAGGTCTGGCGATAAAGCATGTTGTCGCCTTTCTTGTACTTAGCCGAAATCTTCACTCCTGTTTGTGCGCTCAATGTCACTACCATCAACAAGAGCGCGAGAATCATCATAGTCTTTTTCATTGTCATATAAAATTGTTTGATTAATATATCCGAAATTGTCGCATGTTTTCTAAATATTAACCGCAAATATACTATTATATTTTAATACTATCCCAAGAATGGACGAAAAATTAATATGTTTTTAGTTTTATGATAACGGCGCTAACGTATATTGTTATGAGCGTTATATGAAATGTTGTGGTTCATTGATACATTATCTCGAAAGTTTTTTGTAAATTTGTAACCAAATTAGTATGACTATCAACAATCAGATAACACTTAAACGAAAACATAATAATAGGAAAATGTATAGCTTAAACTATCAAGTGACAACGAGTACTTGCGACAGCGAAGGACGATTGAAATTATATTCCGCTCTCCAGATGATGCAGGATTGTTCGGAAATGTGGATTGACAGCGAACCAGGCGTTAAGCAGTATTTTAAGGAACAGAATATGGCACAACTGCTTGCTTCGCGCCAAGTGGAAATAATTAGGGTACCAGTTTTCAAGGAGAAGTTGACCGTGACAACCTCTGTCTATGGTATGAAACCGATGTTTGGATTCCGTAACACCTATATTTATGATGCAGAGGGAAACCCTTGTTATCGTACATGGAGCATGGGTGCTTTCGTGGATAAGGCAACGGGAAAGTTGAAACGCGTAGACAATGACACGATAGCTACGATGACATTGGAGTCGCAGTTGGAAATGAACTACAAGGATCGCCGAATCATCTTACCCAAAGAGGATTGTATCACGTGCGCTCCCATTCCCGTGATGCGAGCAGACATCGACTATAATCGTCACCTGAACAATGCCAACTATATCCGTATGGCAATGGAATTATTACCAGAAGATTTCGAGATTAAGGGTTTGCGCGTAGAGTACCGAGTGGCAGCAAAGCGTGGCGATATTCTTATGCCTACCATCTACCGACAAGAAAAAAGCATCATCGTCTCGTTAGCCATCAACGACGAAGTAAGTGCTATCATCGAATTCTCATGATAATAAATGCAAATTTCTGCAAGATTGTCGAGAATTATCCTTATATTTGCAATTAATTATTACCAGAAAACCTAAATATGATTAATATAAGAAAGTTGGAGGCAGAATTGTGGGAATCTGCAGATTTGTTACGTCAAGGAAGTAAACTTACCAGCAGCCAATATTGCATGCCTGTATTGGCATTGTTGTTTCTTCGTTATGCCTATAGTAGATATAAAATCGTAGAGGCTGAAATATTGGAGAATCGTCCGAAACGAGGAGGACGTGTAATGCCTGTAGAACCAAGTGACTTTGCTGCTAAAAGTGCGTTGTTCTTACCACGTGAGGCACAATTTGACTACTTGGTAAATCTGCCAGACGACATCATTGCCGCTAAACTCAAAACCAAGAACGGACAAGATATCAACTCTTTGGGTGAGGCCGTAAACAATGCCATGCAATTGGTGGAAGACCAAAGTGAACAATTGACGGGTGTACTTCCCAAAACCTACACGATGTTTGCCGATGACTTGTTGCGTGAATTGCTTCGTATCTTCAATAACAAGACGATTGATGAAGTAGGGGGCGACATCATCGGACGCATTTACGAATATTTCCTATCTAAGTTTGCCAAGGCTGTAGCCTCTGACGATGGCGTTTTCTTTACGCCAAAATCATTGGTAAAGATGCTTGTTAATGTGTTGGAACCTAAGCAAGGAGTGATGTTGGATCCAGCCTGTGGTAGTGGTGGTATGTTTGTGCAAACGGGCGACTTCGTGAATGCTTCAGGCTACAACGCCAACACCAATATGACTTTCTACGGACAGGAGAAGGTGGAGTATAACGCCCAACTCTGTCTGATGAACATGGCGGTACATGGTTTGAATGGACGGATTGTATCTGGCGACGAAGCCAATACCTTCTATCATGATGCCCACAACTTGGCAGGAAAGTGTGATTATGTGATGGCTAATCCTCCGTTTAATGTGGATAAGGTGAAAGCAGAATCGGCTTCTGCCGCAGGTCGTCTTCCCTTTGGCTTGCCAGGCGTGAATCAAAAAACCAAGGAGATAGGCAATGCCAACTATCTTTGGATTAGTTATTTCTATGCCTACCTGAATGACCACGGTCGTGCAGGCTTCGTGATGGCCAGTTCGGCAACCGATAGTGCCAACAAAGACCGCGACATTCGTGAGAAACTGGTGCGAACAGGTGATGTTGATGTGATGGTGAGTGTGGGCAACAATTTCTTCTATACCCTCTCACTTCCTTGTTCACTGTGGTTCTTCGACCGCAACAAGCATGCTGATATTCGTGATAAGGTGTTGTTTATTGATGCTCGTAATTACTATACGGTTGTTGACCGCACCTTGAACGAATGGACTGAATGGCAGCTGCGAAACTTGCAAGCCATCGTACATTTGTATCGTGGTGAGAAAGAGAAATACCTATCGTTAATCAGAGATTATGTCGAGATACTTGATAATGTATCTGCTCCATTGTCATCAGAAAGACTTGAAGAAGTTATTAAGAATGGCGAAAAGGAGTACTCAGGAAGGTTTGCTGCCTGTTTAGAATACGAGAAGAAACAAGCAAAAGAGGCTATTGCTGCTGCTACCCGAAAAGAGAAGAAACAGGTAGAAGCAGAATGGAAAGAGACCATAGAGCATTGGGAATACCTTCTTGAAACGGCTCGCCAGTTTGAATGGCTCACCTCGAAGTTTGGCGAAGGCGAATACAAAGACGTGCTTGGCCTCTGCAAGATTGCAACCATTCAGGAAATCGAAGAGAAAAACTATTCGCTCACTCCAGGCGCTTACGTTGGCGTTGCCGAACAGGAAGATGACGGCGTGGATTTCCATGAACGCATGAACGAGATTCATGCCGAGTTGGCACAGCTGAACAGCGAGGCTAACACGTTGATGGCTGAGATACAAAAAGCATGGGAGGAGCTGAAATGAAACAGAAAGATGACATAATGGAACCAACATTTGTAGTGCGTGACGGGATGTTGGCAGATAAAGAATATGTAGAATGGTTGGCGGATGTTAAAGCACGTTTTCGCCAAAGCCAGATAAAAGCATCTATTCGTGTGAACACTGACATGCTCGAATTCTATTGGAGCATTGGCCGTGACTTGGTGGCCCTTCGTGCAGAAGAACGCTGGGGGGCTGGAGTCGTAAAGCAGTTCGCCCTCGATATGCGTCAGGCGTTTCCTGATGCCACTGGCTTTTCACATACTAACGTGAAATATATGAAGCAGTGGTATTCGTTTTATTTTAAGCAAGTTACAAAAAGCCACCAGCTTGGTGACCAATTGGAACAAACAGTAAAAAGCCACCAGCTTGGTGGCCAATTGGAAATGCCGGAAATTTTTGGCTTTGTTCCCTGGAGACATCACGTTGAAATCTTCTCCAAAAGCAAGTCACTTGAAGAAGCCCAGTTCTATATCAACAAGGTTGTCGAAGGAGGATGGACCCGCAGTTGGTTAGAAGAACAGATTAACACAAAGCTTTTTGAAGCACAAGGCGCTGCTATCACTAATTTCGAACAGACCTTGCCTGCACCACAAGGCATATTGGCAAAAGAAATACTGAAAGATCCCTATCACTTTGAATTCCTGTCTTTAAAGGAGAGGTATAGTGAGCATGACCTGGAAGAAGCGCTCGTTGCCAATGTCACACAGTTCTTGCTGGAGTTGGGCAAAGGATTTTCATACGTTGGCAGACAAATGGAGCTGCAGATGCCAGGTGGGCAAACATTCTTCCCCGATTTGGTGTTTTACCACATACCGCAGCATCGTTAC
>OCTX012225413.1_pt1 | contig 27985 bp, 26 predicted proteins | sample 1539691 | NCBI WGS metagenome assembly OCTX01 (sample SAMN02144231, study PRJEB22623) | gut metagenome | biome: sheep rumen | host: Ovis aries | place: New Zealand
GCGAGGGCCGAAACAAGCAGCGCATCCAAGAAAACGGGCGAATCGCTGGATGCGGAAGGCGTCTGGGCCAGCGTGTGCCGGGAGTCAGGCCACCTGGCAGGGCCGGACTGCCCGGATCCGGAGGACATTCTCATTCCATCGGCCGGAGAGGAAACCGACCCCTGCCCCTATCATAAAAACGGAAACTTCGTGCTGCCGCCCGCCATGGAGTTACATCAGCGGCCGGTTCTCTCCGTTCAGGGACATCGGCGTATTCACGTCGCCGTCCACGACGGGGGCGGAAGTGAAGTTGGAAACGTTGCCGGTCCTGTCCGGAAGGATTTTATCCGCATCTTTCTTGCCGTCGTTCACGAAACTGTAGCCCAAAACGGGCACCGTGGTGTCGTAACCGTCGATGCGCGGATCGCCGATTACGAATTCCGAATTATGCGGAAGGTTGGCGCGACCTCAAGGATATACTATCGATTCCCTGCCGCCAGAGAGAAGAGGGAACAGAGGGTTTCCCGGGGGGCGAAACGCAGGGAGAAAGGGAGTTTCCGCAGAAAGCGGAGGGCCGTATCGGCCTTGCGGCGGAAGGGAGAGGCCTCCAGCGCAGCCGCTCTACCGGCTGCGTGATGACCGAAGTTGCCGCCTTCCAGGACGATGCGGAGAAGCAGCTCCGGGTTTGTCCCCTCTCCCTCCAAAATGGGGTGGAAGCCCAGATACCGTTCAATGAAGGCAGAAAGCAGGCGGTTCCAGCGAAGCGTGCCGCTCTGGCGGTAAACCTGCAGCAGCCGTTCCGGGGATACCGAATCCCCGAGCCGCTCGTATGCCATGGCCATATCGATGCACTGCCTAAGCCCGGCTCCAGCCCCGCAGGCATGCTTCATGGTATGGGCCGATAACATCAGCAGGGTCGCCTCCGGAGTACCGGGAGCGGGAAGGCTCCGCTCCGGGCCATGCAGGTCAAAAAAACGCCGGTGCTGGTCCACGTCCACCCCTTTCCACTCATAGTGGATACTGCCGTCAGGGGCCGGGGCAAAAGGCACGGCCAAAACCCCGGGAGCTGCCGCAAACTCGTCGGGAGCCAGATACAGGTCAATGTCCCCGTATTCCCGTTGCAGCGGTTCCGGGTAAAAGGCCGCCACCACCGGCCCCTTCATCAGGATGGGATGCAGGCCGGCCGATGAGAGCCGGTCCACCAAGTCGTCGGCCACGCTTTTCAGGGCAGCGCCTCTCCGCTCCACCTGGTCATCCTCGGCCACCAGGCGGAAAAGGACCGGCTCCGGCAACCGGAAGCCTTCCGGCAGGAAGGAAACACCCCGGTACAGGAGTCCCATCACGCTCTGTTTTTTGGCCAGGGCGAGCAAGTTACCCCATTCTTTCAGCGTGGGAACTTGGGAGAGACGGGCCGGCTCTCCATGGAGCCCGGCCCGAATCAGTTCAAAGAAGGTTTCTTCTAACGGCGAAAGAGTTTTTTCCACCATGGACGTTTTCTTCGGATGGGTTGGCGAAGTTTAAGGACCATTTCATAGATGGTCCCCCAGTCAGGGATACCCCCCAGGTTTCGGTCGTCAATGTAGAGATCGGCCAGCACCTTGGAAGTCCGGTTCCGGTCGTGGAAAAGATCCTCCTCGGGGGTGCTGCTGTTCACTGCGTAGAACTCCAGTCCCCGCTTCCGGCAGTATTCCACCGCCTCCTCCAGGAGTTCTCCCTCCCGGGCGGTCCAGAGGATGAGTTTGATGCCGGCGCTGGAAAAGGCCTTCAGGGTGTCGATGGCGAAAGGGCGTTCCTTGCCGATGGCAGGGTACTTGTGCTCTACGATGGTGCCGTCAAAATCTACTGCAATCTTCATTTGCGTTTCTTCTCCTCTTTTTCTTCTTTTTCACCATAACCATAGCCGTAGCCATAGCCGTAACCATAACCGTAGCCATAGCCGTAACCATAGCCGTAGCCGTAACCGTAGCCGCCGTAAGCACGCTTGAATTCGGAGCCGTTAAGGATTACGCACGGATTCTTCAGGCGACCTTCTTTATAGATGACATCCAGTTCCGGCATCACCCGGCGGTCAATCTTGCCGCAGCGGACTATGAACAGGTTCATATCCACCACCTTCTGCACCACCATCATATCGGCCACGGCATTCACCGGAACGCCGTCCAGGAGCACATAATCGTATTGTTCGCGAAGGGTGGCGATGAGGTCTTCGAAGCGCTTGCGACCCAGCAGTTCGGCCGGGTTCGGCGGGATGTGGCCGGCGGGGATGAAGTCCACGCCCTTGAGCGCATCTTTATGGAGGATTTCGTCCAGGGGCATCGACTCGTCAAAGATGTAGTTGGACAGGCCCCGGGTCTTGTGCTTCAGGGAGAAGAACTGGGAGGCCGTTCGCTTGCGGAGGTCCATATCCACGAACACCACCTTCTTCTTGGCATCGGCCAGGCAGGCGGCAATGTTGGTTGCCACGAAGGTCTTACCGGCCGATGACTGGAAGGATGTGGTGGCCAGAACCGGATGGGCGCAGCCCTCCGGCCGCATAAAGTCTATGTTGGTGCACATCAGGCGCATAGCCTCCGTGAAAGCTTTGGCTTTGGAGTTGTTGTAGGCCGTAGTGAGCTTTTCCTCCTCCCCTTTCTTCTTCTTTTTCTCCTTAGCCGTGGGAAGGTCGGAAAGGAACGGCATATCGGTCACATCTTCAATGTCCTTCCGCGTACGGACGCGGGTATCGGCCGCCGTAAGGAGGATGAGGATGACAGCGGGCAGCAGCAGGCCGGCCAGAAGAGCCAGAAGGAGAATCTTGTTGCGCGAAGGATAGACCGGAACCCAACTGGAAGTGGCGGCATCGATGATGCGGGCATTGTTGTCCACCATCGCCTGGGTAAGGGCATTCTCCTCCCGCTTGTTCAGCAGGAAGGTATAAAGGCTTTCCTTGATGCCCTGCTGCCGTTCGATGGTGAGCAGTTCCCGGGCCTTGGACGGCATGGATGTGAACTTGTTCAGGTATTCCTTTTCCTTGGCCGACAGCTTGTCCCGCTCCCGGTCCATACTGTCCATCAAGGCACCGATATATTCCAGTATCTCTTTCCGGACCAGGTCGATGTTGGCATTGGCCTGTAATACCGCCGGGCTCTGTTCACTGGAAGCCCGGACCAAGGCAGCCCGGTCCCGCACCATTGTGTTGTAACGGGAGATGGCTTCGTCAATCTGGGGAGCGTTCAGGCCGCTGTTGATGGGGATGGTCTCATAGGTCTGGAACATAGAGTTGAGGTAGTTCCGCATAAAGATGGCCATCTCCATCCGGGAGGCCACCTTCGTAAGCTCCTCACTATACTCCTTGCTCTCGTTCAGATACTCCGCCGCAGCGCTCTGCACATCAAAAATACGCTCGGCGCTCTTGAACTGGGCGATATCTCTCTCCACATCCCCCAGTTCATCCTCAATGATGAGCAGGCGCTCATTGATGAAGGCCGCCGTGTTCACGGCAATGCGGTTCTTTTCCCGAATGGCATCCTCGTTGTACTTGTCAATCAGGGTATTCAGCACATCGTCGGCCCTCCGGAAGGAATAATCACGAAGGGAGAGCTGCAAAATGGAACCGTCCATTTCTGTTTGGAGAATGGAAAGGCGGGACAGCAATTCCCGAGCCCTTGCGTTTACCGAGTTCTTTCTGATTTGAATAGGCGTTCCGATATAATTCCCATATTCGGAAGTAGGGTTGAATACCACTTTCAAAGAAGCGACAGAGACAGTATCTCCCACGGCGACCCGGGCCCGATTCCCTCCGAACTCCACATCAATGGAACTTGCATCAACTGGCGTCACCACCAGTTGGAAAGCAACGTCATCGGCCCCTTCGCGAGAAATAAACATTCTCACGGGCGAAATGGAATACAGTTCCACGTCCCGGAGACGGTCCTTCTCCAGATAATCGATATCAGCATCCAAGGTACGGACCACTTCCGTCATCAGCCCGCGGGACTGAAGCTGAAGGATCTCGTTGGACATACTCACCCGGTTAATCAAAGAACTATATGTAGTTAGCTGGGCTGCGGCTTGCGCATTGGAAGGATCCTTGATGATGATGGTGGCGTCACTCTGGTACAGATGCCGCATCTTGGAATAGCGGTAATAGGCAAAACCTACAAACAGGCCGATGCAGAGCACGAACCAGTACCAGTTGGACAGCAGGTAGAAAAATAAGTCAACCAGGTTGACACCGTTGTTTTTATTCTCTTTCATACTAGCGGCGGGACCAAAGGAGGAAGTTTGTAATAATGGAAGCAAGCGTGAGGGATGACGCAACAAAAGTCATAACCGTTTCTCCGGTAGCAGTCAGCTTGGTTCCTTGCGGCTTGAAATAGACCACGTCGTTCTGTTTCAGATAATAGACCGGCGAATTGAACAAGTCTTTGGACTTCAGGTTCACCGAATAGGACTTCCGCATTCCGTTTTCGGTCCGGATCACCATCACGTCCTTAATCTTCGTATTCATATCGATGGGGGCCGACTGGGCTAGTACCTGCAGCAGATTGATACTGTTACCCGTTACAGGAAGCACCTGATTCCCGGCATTGCCGATGACAGTTATAGAGAAGTTTTCCAAAGTGACCAGCACCACAGGATTGCGAATCAACCCCATTTCCTTGATCTTGCCGGCAATCTGGTCCCTCACTTGCGACAGGGTCTTTCCAGCGACAGGCAGCGATCCCAGCACCGGGAAATCAATGTTTCCCTCTGCATTCACCGCATAGGTATGTACCGATGCGCTTTCGGCTTTCTCCGAAATCAGGTTAAAGGGTGCTACAAGCTGAGGATTCTCGCTGGAAATATGGATTCCCAAAAGGTCGTCCACCTGCACTACCAACTCCGGAGAAGGAGCTGCCGGATAGTCCGTACCGTACTCCATATCCATCAGATACCCCAGCTTCTTGGGCGTGGCGCAGGAATAGAGGGTCAGGGCCAGGCAACTGGCCAAGACCAGCCATTTAAGACAAGTTTTCATACTCAGATAATATTTTATTGATTATTATTTCCTTGGAGAAGCATTCGCGGAAGCGGCGGGCAGCGCCTTCCGCATAGTTTTCTTTCTGTGCCTCCACCGCCAGGATGGCATCGGCCAGGGAGCGGGCATCTTCCGGAACGGCACTCCGTCCGGAAACGCCCTCCTCATTTACCCAGGAGACCCCGGATTCCGGAATGCGGGTTGCCACTACGGGTGTCCCGCAGGACATAGCCTCTATCTGGACGATGCCGAAGGCTTCCGTCTTCATCACACTGGGCAGCACGAAGATATCGGCAGCCCCGAAGAGCGCATAGACAGTTTCATCGGGGATATATCCGGTGAGCAGGTTCACGCGATGCTGGAGGTTCTTCTCGCGGATCTGCGCCTCCAGCGCCTCTTTCAGCGGGCCTTTCCCACCCAGAATCAGATGGAAGCGTTCCGGCAGCAGGCTCATAGCCTCTATCAGATAACTGAAACCCTTGTAAGGGACCAGGCGCCCCAGCGAAAAGAGGAGGGTTTTCCCGGCATTGCGGGCACGGATTGCCTCAACACGGTCCGCATCGTAGCGGATGGGATCGATGCCGATGGGAACATAACCGCATTTTTCCTGCACCTCCTTCAAATAGGGAGAAGAAGCAATGTAAACGGGCGTGGTACCCAGGATCCGGTCGGCCCGGCGAATGAGCCAGGCCTGCAGCGGTTTATAGAGCGCCAGGAAAAAGCGCTGGGACACAATGTCGCTGTGCCAATGCAGGACCACTTTGCCCTTGTATCCGCTCAGGCGAAGGGCCAGGGCGGCCATCGGGTCCGGATGATGGACGTGGATTATGGAGTATTCCGCGGCGTGTTTGCGTAACCAGCCTATCATAGCGGGAGCAATCATCGTGGCGGCCTTCTTGGTCCAGGCGGGGACACAGATTACCCGGCCATACTCATTGAAACGGAAGATGCCTCCACCTTGATACAAAGCCTTATCCCGCTCGTCGGGGCCGTCCCCGCGAAGCCGGGCGCAAAGCATATCGCAAGTAACACCGGCGGCGGAAAGGCCTTCGGTGAGATCCCACATCACTTTCTCTACGCCCCCGCGGATGGGGTAAAACTTACCAAGTTGCAGTACTTTCATACTAAGAGCAGGTTAAACAGGGCCACCCAGTCCTGGGCGCAAGGCGGCGCTGAATTCAAGGTTTCTACCGGGCCGAATGAGGAAAGGGTTCCCTCCATCACTTCCTGCATTCTGCCAGAGAGTGCCGCTGCATCCGTCACCGGAAAAAAGGCTGCTTGAGAGGCCCCGGCGGCTGTTTCGTGTGCGTAAGGGAGGTCGGCCAGAATCATCGGCTTTCCCGTAGGGAGGAATTCCGAGATGGGAAGGCCCCAGGTTTCGGCCCTGGAAGGGAAGACCAGACAAGTGGCTTCGCCGTAAGTTTTGGCCAGTTCCTCCCGGGAAAGGAAGCCCCGGAACTCCACGGAATCCAAGTTGCCCCAATGCTTTTGCAGCCACCGGGCATAACGGTTTTCGTCTCCCTTGACCGTAATAACCACCCGGAAACGCCCCTGGCCAATGCGCTGTTCCAGCAGACGGGCAGCCTCGCAAAGGACTTCAAAGTTCTTATGGCAATCCGGCGTGGAGGGATAGAAGAAAGTAGTCCTTCCCGGCCCTTTTTCCGCCATTTCGGGGATTGCCATCGGCCGGAAAGCAGGCGGCGCCACAATAATCCGCTTGGGGTCAAAGCCGATGAGCCGGGAGAGCGCCTCCCGCATCCAGGCCGACTGCACCACCATAAATGTGTTCCGGCGGGAAAAAACGCGGTAGGCGTATTGGGTGAGCAGGGCAAAGAGCGGAATCTTGGCGTCCATCCGGAAGTCCTGCCAGCGTATTTTCATAAAGGGAAAGGACGTGTGACAATAGACAGCCTGCCGACGGGCTTTGACCCGGGGCGTCGTGTCGTGCAAAGAGAACCACAGGTCCGTTTCCGGCAGGGTTTTAGAAAGGCGGTGCATTGTCACATATTCGCACCAGAGGCGCTTGCCCCAACCCTTCACTGCCCAGGGAATCTCGATGTAGTCAATCCCCGGAAAGTCGCATAGCTCCCGCTTGTGCACCAGAGCCGTCACGTGCAGGTCTTTGCGCCCGGAAAGATAGTGCAGGCAGTCCTGCAGCACCGTGAGGGTACCGCCTTTGCGAAGGTTCACCGCAGAGATTACAATATTTCTCGGAACAATGCTGTCCATTTTTCCATTATGGCATCCGTCCGCCATTTTCCGGCGCTACGGAACGCGTTTTGGCCCATCTCCTTCCGGAGTTCATCATTTTCCATCAGGCGTTCAAGCGCCTTGGCCAGGGCATCAATGTCCCCTTCCGGGACAATGAGGCCGGTCTTGCCGTCCTCAATGATTTCCCGGGGCCCGCACTTGCAGTCGAAGGAAACCACCGGCACGCCAAAAGCCTGGGCTTCCAGCAGGACCATCGGCAGGCCCTCGTAACGGGAACTGAGCGCCACAATGGACGCTCCCCCATAGACGGCAGCCATATCGTTCTCTTCCTTTCCCAGCACTACCTTATCCTTTAAGCCCAATGTGTCAATTTGTTTCTCAAGCGCTTCCCGCTTTTCTCCATCCCCTACCAACCGGAGTTTCCAGCCGTTCTTCTTCACCATAGACCAGGCCGATATCAAGCGTTCCAGACCCTTCTGGTGAGAGTACCGGCCCACAGCCACAACCGTTTTTGTGTCCAACGGAGCCGGTGTGGCAGGCTCAAAGTTCACGGGATTGGGTATTACCTGGATGTTTCCGGTATTGCCCCAATAGGCCTTATCTTCCTCCGTCAGAACCACGAAGCGGCTGTACTTTTTCACCAGTCGCAAGTCCTGCCGGCTCCGGTAGCTGTCCACCAGCGCCCACAGTCCCTTTCGGCCGTATTGCAGGCGCTTGAAGCGCGAGAAATGCACTTCCAGTACCTTCTTGCAGCCATCTTTAATCTTAGGCAGAAGATTAACCTCATTGCAGAACATAGAAATAGCTATGTCCGGCTTCAGTTCCTTCAGCACAGCTTCCAGCGCCTTCCGGTGCCGGCGCTGCTTGGCGGGGTAATGTACCAGCTTGTCCAGCAGGCTGCCGCCATTGTTGTCTTCATAGCCGATGGCCAAATTCCGCGTCTGCACGCGCGCATCCAGCGGGAAGGCGTTCGGCCTCCCCTTCTGCTCCGTGGTGAGTATGGTTACCCGGTGCCCGTGCGAGACCAGCCAGTTGGCCTTGTCCGTGAGCACCCGTTCCATCCCCGCTGGGCGGTACAGGCCGGCTATGTTGTAGAGGAGGTGCATTCTTCTTGAACCCAGAATAATAATGCGTAAATAAAGAAGATATCGGTGGCCACTTTTACCCAGATGATAAAAGTGAGGGCAATCAGGGAAAGCCCCAGTAAAAAGAGTTGGGGAAAGCGGTGGATAAAAGAGTAACCGTTATAGAGGAAAAACAGGGAAAACAACCCCAGACCTATAAGCCCGCAATATAGGGTAAAGCGGCAGTAGCCGATATCGGTACTAAAAACCCAGTTTTCAAAAAGCCCTCTCCCAATAATCCATGAGCGCGTATCCGTAGGCCAGACCCACATAGCCCGATTCAGTTTGTCCATGGAGTCAGTCCGGAAGACACCAGTCTCTGCCCAGTTGAAAAACCCTTCGAAACCAAAACGGAGACTATCCCTGAAAACAGGATTATTTCTGTATAATAACACGATAACGAGAACAACTAAAAAAGAAACGCCTAAAAACCATCCCCAGAACTTTACTTTCTGTGGATTGATGGTTCCTCGACCTATATGCAAATCATTTAGAAACATATAGGCGAGTCCTACGAATGCTCCCACCCAAGTGGTTCGGGCAATGATGGAACCGATAACGAGGATAATGAGGAAAGATAGAGTATAAAAGACCAGCCGCCATATATCCGTGTGGTCTTGGTTTGACAGGGAAGAGATTCTATGGGCAATTAGCGTCATAACAACAGAGAATCGTACGCCCGCCGTGTCCAGAGAAGCTCCAATTCCATAAAGGCGATGAATATCGTGCATGAAATCTTGTCCCTGGATGAAGAAGCTGTCAACAAATTGCTGAAATCTTGGGCTATTGTCTATCAATTCGGAAAGGATGCACTGAACTACACATACTAACGTGAGATAATAGATAAGCGTATCAAGATTAAATTTACCTGTCATGCTTCGTATCAGGAAGAATACGGCATACGCCCCAAATACCCAAGTAAAAAAGGATACCCAGTAGCGGGCATATGAGACGTCATCCGTCCCATTCTCAGCAATACAGAAGAGACACCATAATGAGAAAACAAAAGCCAAAATACCGGCATATAGCAAAGGATGGGGCACAGAAAATGACTTTTTTCCGATTCCATCATATAAGAGGGCCGCTATACCGAAGCCCGCCATTATCATTTTGGAGTTAACAGCTTCCGGTAAGAATGAGAAAGAAACCGGGAACAGGTAAAAACTGGTCAGGATAACAAGGATGGAAGATATGAAGAATTTCTTCAACATGACACTTTATTCATTCTTCAAACGGAGTGCTCCTTTGTAAAGGAGATTAGATAACTTAACGCCGTTCCACATTCTGTTGGATGCGAGCCACTGCAGTGAACGCGTCCAAAGAGGCAAGGCTTTATTTTTGAATGCAAAAGCATTGGCCTCTGGGAACCAATTATACCACTGCCGATAATCATCTTTTGAACTGCTGATGAGGAGAGGCCGCTTTATATACAATTTCAAGTAAGGCAGATACGCTTTGCACAAATCTTTGTAGGACGATGCCATCAGGAACGCTTCTGCCACCTGCAAATTACGGGAAACCTCCCCCTGCCGCTTAGGACTCAACTGGCGACTGATAGAAGTAGGATTGGACGCATTGTATTCGTAGAGGACTTCGTGTATCTGGCTCACAGAGGTGGCGCAAGCAAAAGCCCGGAGCATAAAGCTCATATCCTCTCCCATATCGGCTCCCGGGAGGAAACGGATACTGTTGTCCATCACCAGTTTTCGCCTCACGGCGAATAACCACAAATTCCATTTCATCGTTCCTCCCATCAAATTTCGAAGAGCATCTTCAGCATTTGAATACCCTGCCTGCATAAAGTGACGCACCGTTCCTTCTTTTTCAGTCTGCCAATCCCATCCCAAGATATCCACGCCTCTTCCTGTTTCATTTTTTATGGTCTCCAAGGCTCCGTCCATATACCTATCATCGGCATCTATAAATACCAAGTAATCGCCTTCCGCTTTTTCAATGGCTAGATTCCTTGCCGCTGCAGCGCCGGCATTATTTTGACGAATAAGATGCAAATTCTCCCTCACTTCAGCCTTGAAATCTGCAAGGATTCCGGGAGTTGCATCTGTACTGCCATCATCGACGATGATTACCTCAACTTCAGATGGCATATGCCCGAAGAAACTGTGGAGTGTCCTGCAAAGTGTCTTCTCCGCGTTGAATACAGGGATTATGACGCTAAGATGCATTACAACTGAGTTTCACGACATCATTGATGAACCACATATCCTTGCTACTGAATTTCCGCGCAAATAAAGCGGGAGATTCTTTCAAAACATCATAATCTTCAGGCCCCCAATCTACCAGGATGCCGTTTTTCCATCCAATAGACCTCATACATCCTAGCCCATCATTAATCTCATTGTAAAGGTTCTTCCGGAAGGCAGAATTCCAGCAAAGTGTCTGAATGAAAAATTCATCCCCACAGAAAGTATTTCTAAATACCTTCAATGCCCACTCCTTATTTTCAACGACATACTTGACCAGAGCTTCGGTAATGCTAACCCAATTCGAACCCTTCTTAAAACCAACGTTTTTATTCCGCTTTATCCCCAATAGTTCTTGAAAAGCCAAGAAAAGCGCCCGCGGAATCCTAATCACCAATGATGCATCGCGGAAGTGCCTGGGAAAGATATGCCACCGTTGGACTTTCCGTTCAATTTGGATGGATGAGATCGCGACAGTGTATCCAATAAATTCTTTTCCCGCATTATCAGCAAAGAATTTATGGATATAATCCTGACTTTTCAAAGGAAGATCCACTCCGGATAAAAGGTGATAATACTGATAGGGTCCATTTGACAAAGCTGCTTCGAATAAGACATACTCAGCTTCTATTTGGCTTACATCACCCCACCTGATATCTATTCTTTCACGAAGCATGAACATCCCAGCTTTTTCAACTTGGAGACAGGGCATTTCCTTTACTTTTTTGTCTATGTGCACATAGATATCGTTTCTGGGATCATCCAGACACGAGACCAGAATTTGAAGCAGATCAAATTCGTGATGAGCCATTATCAGATAAGCGTGTTTCACTTACTTTAATTTGCGATACGCAATAATTCCCCTATCTATAATACCGCCTATTCCCAGTTTATAAAGAAGAGAAAGAAACTTTATGGGACTTTTTACCCGCAAGCAGTTTCTTACGTCCTTTGGTAAGTTATAATACACTCTCCACCATTCTCCAAACTGTACGGAAAAGATATTCCAGGGCTTTCCTCCGGTATAATGGATATTCGCGCTTCTTTGAACATCCATCCATAAACGAGCTGAATAAACCTTGCAGAAGTCTTCTTTATATTGGGGCAAAAAGAAAGTACGGATGCCGTTATAGATCGGACTTAGGGGCAAGACACGTCCCTGGCATACCTGATTCAGGGCATCCTGATCCGGGAACTCCAGGTAGGAGACTCTGCAAGCGTCCAACAATTTGTCAGATACGTTCTCAGTTCGCATCTTGGCAAGATTCATAAGCAGGAATCCGGAATTGAAGTAACGGTTAGGGTCACACCCAAGTGCCAGAAACCTTTCTGCCTGTCCTTCGATAGGCGCTTCAAATACAGCGGCCAGATAGTTGTCCCCAAGGTCTGTTTCTCGGAACAGTTCTCCCACGTCCTGACGTACTATCATATCGCAGTCGATATAGAGGATACTATCAAACTCTGGCAAAAGAACCGGTAATAACAGGCGGAAAGATGCTGCTTCGGTGTATCGTGGATCTGTGTAGATTCCTTTCAACCGGCCTTTCAACGGAATATACCGGAAAAGCAACCGCCCATTTCCCAGTTTTCGCAGCGCCTCCTGCATGGTGACAGGAATTTCTTCTGTTACCAGGCAAATGACCTCAAAGACACCTGAAGAGGCGTCCAGTAGGGATTTAAGCATCGCTGCTGCAGGCACAATGTAGTTGGGAGTAAAGGCTATGGCAAGGGGTGTCATGGATGCTACATTGATGAGGTGTGATGCGTCATTTGAACAAGGCTGTTTTTAATCCAGCGTAAGGAAAGGATTAACTTGTCTTTCGATGATGCTAACCTGCAGAGCCTTAAGTATGAAAGCAACTCTGTGAACGGTACGTACCGTAAGACAAGATTAAAATAGTCATATATGCATTTTTTATGCAAATAGTCCTTATTCACGATCGAATAGAACGCCGTATCTTTTGCGTTGTCGGGTTCTTCGTATTGAATGGAACGAAGAAACTCAGATAACTGGGAAATCCCTTCCAGTTTTTCTTTGAAACGGGATGCGTCTGATGAGAGGTGCAAAGAGGATTGCCTAAAGCAGAAAAGCATACCTTGCATATTGGCCACGCCGTTTTGAGACAGAGAGATAGGGGTGGCGATGTCGGAACCGAACGCACAGGGAAAATCAATGAAGCCTCCCAGTCGCATTAGGGCAGAGCGCCTGAAAGCGAAGTTGCCGATGCACGTAAAGGAACGACCGGTAATCCACCAATTCAAATACTCATATTTGTTAGAAAACTCTGGTAGGATATTGTCATCACGCAAATGATGACCCTCCTCGTCAATCTGTTCAACGGAAGAGTGTATTAGGTCTACCTGGGGATACAGATTTGCCAATTTGAGTAGTTCTTCGCAGAAGGTAGGCCGATAAAGGTCGTCATCGGCCGCTAAAACCAACCATTCTCCCTTAGCGTATGAGATACAATGATTCCATTGCCCAACCAGATCTTTGCCTCCGATATTACGTATATTCCGTAAATATCGAATTCGTGTGTCGTGAAATTGGGACACAATGGAATACAAATCTTCCGGTGAACAATCATCGACAATGGTCAAGTCCCAGTCTGGGCATGTTTGAAGAAGGATGCTTTGTATGGCATCATATAAGTAGGCAGACTTGAAAGCCGGTATTACAAACGATATGCTCATTTATTTATGACGTGCGCGGGAATCCCTACTACTGTAGAGCCCGATGTCAATACGTCTTTGAGAACAACAGCCCCGGCACCGATACGAACATCATTCGCGATTCGGATGCCACCAAGAATCTGGGCTCCCTGTCCGATATCTACATTGTCACCAATAATCGGGGAATCTTGGGAGTCGGGACGTAAATTGCCAATGCAGCAGTTCCCATGTATTTGGCAGTTTTTTCCTATCCTGGCTTGGGGATTGACAATAATGCTACCATAGTGCCAAATGGTTAGCCCTTTGTCAAAACAGCCTGCACTGATGATAAAACCGAGACGGGAACCCAGTCTGTTTTTGCGCCCTCGATACCAAAAAGCCAAAACCTTACACGGTTTGGAAAAGATATACTTCTCTTCTTTGCGTAAAAAACTGATATAACGCTTGATATACCACGTTTCCGGGCGAATCCACCACTCCAAAAATTCTTCCTTTGTCTTCATTGTCTGATACTGATTTCTATTGGATTCTTACAAGAACCTGGCTTTCATAGGTGGAATCAGAAAACTCTTCGTCCACGAATCGCCCCTCCATAACCTCATTGACATACTTGTCAGGTAGCGCACATTTTTCTTTTGCCCCAATCCGATACCATTCATATTCGACATCCAAATGGCCTAAATCAATGGCACGGAAACCTCTTACAGCAAGGTCATGAGCGAGAACAGTCGCCGTCTGTCCTAAAGCTAATAGATACAGGCAATCCTTCCTATTTAGATTCTCAATAGTCGACAAAATACAGGAATATGCCGTGAACGCATCTACCGAAGGGCATAGTATACGTTTTAACTCTGTCACATTATCAAACAAGTCATTGCCTACACCCAGGCGACTCTTCTCGCCTTCCACCAGAATAACAGTTTCTTCCCGCCAAATAGCCTTTAAGCAACGGATGTAATCTTCAAAGTCGGGGATATCGTTCCGATGCATGTAAAACCGGGTAAAAGCCGCATCTCCCAACAATACGTGCCTTCCGGCAGCTTTCTTCACCAACTGATTATGTATTAACCATTCACGCTCGAAAAAGAATCTCTCGTACTTGCGATATACTTTTGAATGAATCAAAGGATACGGAATACAAACCAGCAAACTGTCAACAGGTGTGAACAATACATCCAACAGTTTTTGGGCCAATTCCTTATTATAAGTCTGGAATGTGTTAACATTAAAGCCGAAAGAATCCCCACCACTGATCAGATGTTCTATCAATTGAAACTCTCCGTCGCCGTATCGAGCGATGGAACACTTCTTTCGGATAATAAAATCCACAGTTTCTTTTGAGGATAGGACATTCACAATGCGCCGACGTTCCTTTTTCGTCCTCCAATACTTGAAATGGATAATCTGTCCACGCGTTAATTTCCATCCTAATATCTTAATCCGTGATAGAAGCGACTTAATCATCAATCATAAATATTTATAAGCGGTGTCCTTAATCAGTTGTGGTATCTGAAAAATGCTTGATGTAAGCCGCATCTTTAGAACGTGCATACTTCTCATACGAGAGATAGAACAATCGTCCTAAGAACACATCAAGATAAACCAATCTATTCCAATGACGTTGCAATAGGCTCATTGGTTTGAATTTATGCTCAATATAATCTAATACTCTTCTGTGATACCATCCAAAGGCATTGGAGTCGTCTCTTCGGTCTGTTGAATTAAATAGACTAACATCTTTGTTAATTATAGGATTGCCAACCGAAGATATCCCGTTACCATTATATCTTATTGATACGATATCGTATGCCGTAGTGATTGGATATCCCGATTTAGTCATTTTATTAATAAAAGGGCCATCCTCCCACAAAACATATTTTTCATCAAAATACCCCATTTCCTTAAGAAAAGAGGCCTCGTATGCCATTGAGCTGCCAGAAGCGAAATCCATTTCTCTGCATTCTGTAAATCTTTTCCGTTGTTGTTTTGCAGTATGCATCAGTTTGTTAATTCTTCTTCTAGAATGATAGTGAGGCATGAGAAACAAACTGTCGTCCTTTTGGCATAATCTTGAAGTTGACAATACTTTAAACTGGGTGGTCTCATATCTTTCTACAATCCTGCTAACAACCGTGTTGTCAAAAAAACAATCATCCCCCGCTAATGGGATAAACAGATTCCCGGCAGCACTTTTCAATATGTTATTAATATGCCTTACAGTTCCGACATTTTCCGGATTTGCTATTACGCGAAAAGTTAAAATGTTATTCCTTTTCTGCTGCTCTATGAAAGCGCAAATCTCCTGTTTGGGGAAGTTTGGCGAGCCATCGTCAGAAACAATTAATTCAATCTGGGAATAATCCTGATTCAGTGCAGAATCAAGGGCCCTATAGATCGTATCAAACTTTCTGTATGTGATGACGAAGATAGTAACCAGAAATTCCCTCATAATCCTATTGTGAAAAACTAAGAGTATCTCATTGGAAGCTTTTCAGATGCTCTTTAAAAGGACATGCTTCATAAATGGATTTATAATCAATGTCGCTTGCTACATCAAACAAGGACGTGTCGTTTAGGACGATATCAAGATCATTCAAACTTTTGATTTCGACAGGTTCCTGAATAACTCGATCAACCGATTCAAGATAATCCAAGAACTTAAAGTTGCCTCCATATAACCGATCCGAAAAGCGTGCCCATACATTGGGGATTCCATAACTGTCCGCTACTATTATGCCATGGAGGGAACTGGATACAACCATTTCACAAGAACAAACAGCATCGGGGATATCATGCCAATGATTGTAATTCTGCATGCTGATGACAAGGACATCAGGTCTTCCCTTTATCGCTTGGATAATAGCGTTAGACTCATCACAATAATGCGGGATAATTCCGTATTTGTACTTTTTAACGACTTTAGGATGATAATACCTTGATACCAGTAATGCAGGGTCTCCATATATGGCAGGACAATCTATGCCTTGCTCCAATAATTGTTGCCGTGTACGCGGTCCGCGTACTGAACAAACCCTTTCTGGTAACCGTCTCATCTTTTCATCCACGGACATAAAGCCAGTGCCCCAAACGGTAATTCTCCCCACGTTACAATGCCCTAAAACGGATCCGATACAGCAATACACTTTATTTGCGATTTTGGGGTATATATGCGAAGCATTCACTATCAACACTTTCAAATCGGAGTTTTCTTCAATCATTCGGATATTGATATCGTCCCCCCAATTAAAGTTGTCATAGCCTAATCTTTCTCTTTGTATAAAACCGTGTATAAAAATCTTGTTAGGCAATAACAGACGGATCAAATCATAGATTAGCCGCCCCGTACCAAATATTAGATGACGGAATGTCATTGGAAATTACTGAAAAAACTCTTTTTGATGTTTGACAGATAGGTAAAGATAAATGCCCGTTCTTTCTTCTCAAGCAGGAATAGGAAGATAGATGCAATGCATGCCAAAAATGAAATCCCGGAGAAAAAGAATATCCTGGCCCAAATTGATTCAACGGGTATTGATTTTAACGAAAATGAGATTGCCACAGGAATGACCATTATTGCCATTGGTTTAAATATGACTCTTTCCAGCCATTTTCGAATAGGAAAACCATACCATCGATTATTCATCAACGCCAGTCTTGAAATAACAAGTACTAAATCTATGACTAAGCGGATTACAATGACCATATACGGGAGCAGACCTTGTGACAGTGCAATCCAACTAAATAATAGGGTGAAAGAATATATTACTGAAACTGTTAACTGATAGTTTTTTATATCCTTATCAGAGGTTATTAACACTACAAGAGGATTGCAGATACTTTCAAAAAAGATGCAAATAAGGGTCAGGACACTGAATTCAACGGCATATTTTGGATAATCTCCCAACCATAATCGTAAAAAGTCTTTGATTTCGAAGCAGATAGGAATCAAAAAAATCAAAATCAAATATGCGGATATCCTGGAAGATAGAATGGTCAGATCAATCAATTTATCCTTATCCCTAATGACATAATTTTTAGTAATCTGAGGCCTGAATGCAACTTGGAAGTTTGATACGAATTGACTTACGATAGAAACTATTTGATTGCTGACCCCCATGGCCGCATTGATAATTACTCCATTATAATAATTGATGAGCATGGTAACACCTTGATTGGTGCCCACGTGAGTTGCCGTACCAAACAACGCCCACCCCATGTATGAGAACAATCCCTTGAATATTCCCCTATCAGAAACGCGCTTAAACCGGCACATTTGAAACTGTCGGTAGCAGTAAATACGGTAAAGCAGAACGATAATTATACCTGCGATGGTAATGAGAATCGCATAAATAATCAGTTTATCACCTGTTATAACCTGTATTAGAAATGCGACAGATAACTTAATCAGCACGTCAAAAATAGAGAAAATGGCATAGATGGACATTTTCTCATGCGCCATGATTGCAGCATTAAACGGAGACTGTAATACAAATATGAATGTTGAGAAGATGGATAACTGATAGACAATTCGAGCCGCGAACATCCTTTCCTCAGGAATATTCATTACCGAATTCAGAAACCACAAACCAACGGTCTCTCCAAGAAAGACAATGACCAAGCCGATGAACAAATGAGCTAAGATCGCGCAAGAAAACACTTCACGCTGACTATCTACTGTTCCTTGAGCAAGCTCTGCGGTTATGTAACGTTGTGTAGCTCCCGCAAGACTGCTATTGATGAAGGTAAAAAAAACGATTATCCCACCGACTACATTGTAGATACCATAATCTTCTACGCCAAGAGTATTGAATACGATTCTTGTAGTATACAACGACACAACAAGAATGATAAACATCCTCACGTACATATACATCGTATTCTTCGCGATGCGTACGTTATTGGGGTCTGAGGCATTCATTTTTTTCTATTGAACGGAGATATGATAACCTGAGACAATGATATTTGCAAGCAAAGAAAAGCCGGATTGGCTTTGGGAATCTCATTTTTCTCTCTTGTAATTCCCGTGTTTTAGTGTAATATTCAATCTTTTTAACTAATGAGAGATATAGAGAGGCGGATAGAGAATCTTTGAAAAGAGTTAAATCTGCCAGATATTGTGATGCGATTCCTCTTGTCCTTAGTTTTAAAAGGTCTTTGCTGAGATTATTGTCATGAACCCGATACTTAAGAAATAGATGTGCACTTCTTAATGTCGGTCCCATCAAAATGGAGCGAAATCTTAATACACTGTCCTCGGTTTGGCAGTCATTATTCAATTTGCCAAAAGTATCCAAGACTTTTTTCCTAAATGAAAAAGCGACTCCTCCTGTCATAAAAGAATCGGACCTAAGGTATTCGGTATCATCAATTTTTAAGATTGTGTCTCTGCTCACAATACTCTTACCAATTTCTCTTCCGTTTTTATCAATCGTAAGATATGAACCTGTTACAGCCATAATAGACGGGTCAGAGAGGAAATACTCCATCCCCAAAGACACCCGCTCCGGTAGCGAAATGTCATCTCCGCCATTTAAAAAAAGGTAGTCTCCGTGCGCTAATTCAAATAGGGTTTTGTTAACATGGGGGATGAGCCCCAAGTTCTTTTCATTCTTGTTGAGAATGATTTTATGAGGACCTGTATAATCTTTTACAGCATCCTGTATCGCTTCAAAGGTATTATCCGGGGAGTTGTCATCTGAAAAAATAATTTCAAGGTTGGGATAAGTCTGTGATAAAGCCCCGGCTACAGTATCGGGCACAAACTGTCTGTGCCGATAAAAAAGCACCACAAGCGTCGCTAATGGATACTGTCTCTCCGCCATCTATATTATACCGAATATTGTGCGCGCTGAGTTTGCTTATACCAAAGAAGGAACACAGGATCGGAGATGGTGAGTGTCCCGTCTTCAGAATCTATAAAGGCTTTCTCTTCCAATACTCTTTTGTTGCGGGCGATTGTATTGGGATTGCCCAAACGGTATCGGCTCAATGTGGCTTCAGACGAAAGCTGCTCTACACCAGCGGCAATGGCTTTGAGCATCTCCTTTTGGCTGGGAGTAAGTTTCTCGGTATCGCTGATAAACATCGGAGCATTCGTGTCAATCATACGTTGGATGCTCTCAGAAAGAATGCTCTCCGTAACCTCGTTATCTGTAGCATACCACACAAAAAAGCACAGTTGCTGAAGGTACCAGGAATGGCATTCAATTGTATCACAGATAACCGCCGCAAATTCATCAGAAATGCTTTTCCCCGTAGATGAAAATCCCTTTATGATAAAGGGGACCCAATCCTCTTTTTTGATTTTTGGCATAAAGATGATCTGGGAGAACCTATAAAATGGCTTTTGCGAATTGGCAAAGATATCCAGCATCATGTGTTTTTTGCTGCCATAAAAGCAGTAAGAAACATGCTTCTGTTTTTGCCATACGGAGCGCATCTTTCCTTCCATTTCCGGATAACCCGCCAGTTTCACCAGTTGCTGGAATTCGTCTATGCAGACGATAATTCGCAGCTCTTTGTCCCTTGCTATTTTTTCCGGAAGATTAAGTATCTCAATCTTATCTGCTTCCTGCGGCTTGTATTTCAAACTCACTGACAGCAAATCATTTAAGCCGTCACTTAAACTGATGCTGGAGACAATCCCTCCAAGATATTGTTTCGCCGCACGCAGAATCCTCTCCATCTTGGTAGAAACACAAGATAAAACGGCGGACGCAAAAGCGTTATAGAACTCATCCTCCGAATTGATATTGAATGCATCAAGATAGCATACTCTGATATCTTTACGCTCCGCGGTCAATTCGTTCATTGCCATCTGCACAAGAGAGGACTTTCCCCAACGCCTGGGAGAAACCAGCGAAACATTGATTCCCGAGGAAAGCATCTGCTTCAGTTCAGTACGTTCTGCGACCCGGTCAATGAAGTTCTTGTCCGTAGCCAGTGTTCCGTATTGGAAAGGAGAGTCCATGTCTTTTTTGCAAAGATACAAAAATTACATAAATGTAACTTACATAAATGTAACTTTTTTAAACGAAGCCGTTGATTCCAGAAACAACCTCGACTGCTTCCTCAAGGGAAATGCAGGGGCCTATAGGAATGCTCAGCTCCTCAAGGGCCATCTTTTCCGTAACGGGAAGGCTCAAATGGGCATATTCCTTATAGCATTCCTGCTTGTGCGGAGGAATGGGATAGTGAATCAGCGTACCAACACCATGTTCCTTCAAATATGTCTGTAACGCATCCCGTCTGGAACAGAGAATAGGAAACAGATGATATACGTTCTGGGCATCGGGGAGCCGCTCGGGCAGAGTCACCAACGGGTTGGAGATGTGCTCATAGTAGTACTTTGCAATGGCCTGCCGATGGGCATTATCCTGGTCCAGATACTTGAGCTTTACATCCAGGACCGCGGCCTGGATCTCGTCCAGCCGGCTGTTGCGTCCGGTATATTTAAACACGTATTTCTTCTGGCTACCGTAGTTGGCAAGGGCCCGGATCGCTTCTGCCAAAGCGGGGTCATCCGTCGTCACCGCCCCCCCGTCGCCCAGGGCTCCCAGGTTCTTCCCGGGGTAGAAACTGTGCCCGGCGGCATCACCCACAGAACCGGTCCTGCGACCGTCGGGAACCCGGCAACCATGTGCCTGTGCATTGTCTTCAATCAGCTTCAGTCCATACTTTTTACAGAGCGCGTCAATTCGTTCCGTGTACGCATTCCGGCCGTACAAATGAACTATGGTTATGGCTTTGGTCTTTTCAGTTATTACCTCCTCAATCCGCTCATCGTCAATCTCAAGCGTATCGGCCCGCGGTTCTACCAAAATGGGCTTCAGCCCGTTCTCAGTAATAGCCAGGATGGTTGCGATATAAGTATTAGCAGGGACGATGACCTCGTCGCCTTGAGTCATCACGCCTAGTTCGATATATGCCCGGAAAATCCAAATCAGTGCATCCAGGCCGTTGGCGCAGCCTACGCAATACCTCGTGCCGATATAATCAGCATAATGCCTTTCAAATAGCGCATTCTGCTCTCCCTGAAGGTACCAGCCGTTTTCTACGACCTTGGCCACCGCCTCCTGGATTTCTTCTCCGTGAAGGGCGGTGACGTCTTTTAAGGATAAAAAGGGAATCATATCTTTTTAACGAATCGTGCCGGATTGCCATACCATAACTCTCCGGCAGGGATATCCTTCGTAACCACCGATCCGGCGCCAACCATTGCATTCTCTCCTATGGTGATGCCAGGCAAGATAACAGAGCCGGCGCCGATGGTTGCCCCTTTGCAGACCTTTGTTTTCAGAAGAGTCCAGTCTTTGTTTTTCGAACGAGGATACTTATCATTTGTGAAGGTAACATTGGAGCCAATCATTACATTGTCTTCCAGTTCTATCCCATCCCAAACCTGTACGCCACACTTGATTGTTACATTATTGCCAATCTTAACCTCGTTCTCGATAAAGCAATTAGAACAAATGTTGCAATTCTCCCCTATTTTACAATTGGGAAGAACAACACAAAACTGCCAAATATTCGTGGATTCCGGGATTGCCGGGTTCTGACAGTCGGCAAGAGGATGAATCATTTTTTAAATTCCAGAAATGCCTGATAATCCCTGATATAGTCATCGGCATCATACAACTCCGAGGCCAGGACCATGCACACGGCGCCGGAGGAAAAATCGTCCAGGTCTCGCCAGATACCGGGAGGAACCAAAAGGCCCTGATAGGAGCGGTTCAGGAAAAAGGACTGTTTGTTGTGCCCGTCGTCCAGCGTAACGCGGAAAGAGCCGCTGGCAGCGATCAAGAGCTGGTAGAGTTTCCTATGGGCGTGTGCACCGCGGGAAGCCCCTCCCGGAACGTCGTACAACCAATAGACCCGCTTGATTTCAAAGGGAATATGCCGATTCTCCTCCACAAAGGAAAGATTCCCCCGCTCGTCGGGAATGACGGGCAGGTGAATGATTTTGCAATCGGAAAGGTTCATTAACCAGTACTAAAGCTTTCCCAACCTCACCATCACGGTCAGGGAGGGAGTCATAGCGAAGGAAACGCCGGGTTCGCCGATGTAGCCGTTCCGGCCGAAAACAAGTATCCTGAGATCGGGGAGAAGGCTTACCCGGGAAGAGAGTTCAATGGGAAAAGCCAGTCCGATGCCGCCGCCGACAGTCACTCTTTCAATCCCGACCACTCCAAGGTGGACATAGGGAATCAAGAAGGGATTCACGTGGAATAGGGCATCGGCGTGGATGTAGGTAAAATTCTTAGAGCCGAAGGTAGTGAAGGTGCTGGAGGTGTTAATTCCCTGATACCCAGCTCGGACACCATATTTTTCGCTAAACCAGTAGCCTGCATTGATGCCGATATTCAGGCCGGCTCCGATATTGGACTCCAAACGTCCGACAAACTTTTTACCGGTAAAGCCCACATTCATTCCCACCCCGGAGCCAACGAACCAACCGGTACCATTTCCTTGCGCAAAAGCAGACGTAGAAAGCGTCAGCGCCGCAAACAAAAGAACAAACAGTTTCTTCATAATACCTAGAACCTATATGAAACACCAAACATCACCAAACCTCGGATATCCAGCGGGAAGCCCGGATAGCCGTCGGCCCGCTTGAAATCCTCGTCCGTGGGTTCCAGACCGTTATATCTGTCGGTGAAGAACTCCGGGTAAACGTCCGCAAAAATGCCCAGGCCGAAGGGGAAAGCATATTCAAAAATGGCACCCATCCGGAATCCGAAGGCGGTATTCTTATCAGATACCTTCTGCCAGGGATGCCCGGATTTGGTAAAATTGAAAGTATAAGCACCGCCGGCACCGGCAAACAACTTGGCACGGAAAGGAGAAGTACCCTGTGAGAGGCCCACCAAATCCAGAATGATGTCGCCAAATCCGGCGATATTCTTAAATTGATAAGGATAGAACCCCCCGCCCGAGGTTTGCACCACGTTGCAGGCGGCTGCATTATTTCCATATTCCGCCTGAAGACGGAAGCCGATGACCCGGGAATAGTCATACTGCACGGAAAGTGCAATTTGGGGAGTTACCAGCGACTTCCCGCTACCTTTATAAGAGAAATAATTCTCATAGATATTTACCATGGGGCCGGCTCCCAATGAAACGGTGAAACCGGATTTCTTCTCGGAATGGTTTCCAGCATAGAGAAGCATCGTTCCGGCCACAAGGCCCATAGCTACCAGAAAAAACTTTTTCATAAGTAAAGCTAACTATAATTGGGGTAAAGATACGGCTCCGCCGCTGGGCTTACCAAATGATAGCCCACAAAAAACGGAACGGAAAAAACCAAACCATAATTGACAAAGATAAGCCAATTTCTACAAAAGAGCAAAAAAAAAGCCGGGAATTACTCCCAGACTTGATTGAAAGTAGAACTTTCACCAAAGTTGTACTCCACCACATCCTGACCCTTGGTCTGTATGGTGGAAGAATTGTTGACCACAGAACCTGTCAAAATGGGGGACTCCAGTTCCACCGAGACCCGCCTGATAACTGCCGGAGCAATGTATGCCAATTTCTTAACCACTTTCTGTCTATTTTACTTCTTAATAGAAATTTTTCAAAATTACCACAAAAATATTTAACATCCAACTTTTTTTTATTTTTTATGCAATATTTTTTTCATGCTAAAACGTTAACATTCACTTCCGGCCACGATTTCATGGATGGACAGCGTTCATTGAATTACTATTTTCAGTTTTTTATTTGTATCTTTGCAAGATAAATCCTATAGGGCCATGAACAAGGACAAGCACTACCAGAGAAGCGGAATCATCTACCTGCAAGACACGTTAATGTCCCTGCTGGCTTCCCTGCTGGCCATCCTGGTGGTCCGCTGGGTTTCGGATCCCCGCCCGGGCTTTACCCTCTTGGTTGCAAAGTGGCTGGTGACATCGGCCGTTGCCATTCAGGCCGGACTGCTCATTAGCAAATCCTACAAAGACGTAAGAAGGTATGCCACGCTGCGGTCCATGGGGAAATCCTTGCTTTCCCTGCTTATCAAGGAGCTAATCCTTACCATAATTATACTATTTGGTTTTTTCGGTTTTTCACTGGCCGAATCAGTCCTGATTCTCACGTTGGACTTCCTCCTTACCAGCCTGCTGCTCTCATACATCCGGATGTCGGCCCGGCTGCTGATCCGAGACAACGGCTCCTTCCAGGCTAAAGCCCTGAGCCGGAACGCCCTGGTGGTAGGGACTGACGATATGGCACTGGCCTTGGCCGCCCAACTGGAAAAGGAAGGGTACAGCATTGCCGGCCTCCTTACCACCGATCGGAATATGGCCGGTCGCGTAATCCACGACTACGTGGTGTATTGGTGTGACGACCGGGAAAGCCTCCGCCGGCTGCAGTGGCGCCTGGGCGGGGTGGACAGCCTGTTCTTCCCCAAAAATGCCGATAAGGAACTTTTCGCCGGCGACAAACCCGAGGAAGACATCCCCCATCAGGACGGAATGTCCCTGGGGGGGCATATGGTAAAGCGAGGCTTCGACATCGGCCTGTCGGCTTTCCTGCTGCTGCTGTTCTCGCCCGTCATCGGCCTCTGCGCCCTGGCGGTCAAATTGGAGGACGGCGGCCCTGCCATCTATAGCCAGGAAAGGATTGGCCGGGGCGGAATCCCCTTCCAGATTTACAAGTTCCGCTCCATGCGGGTCGATGCCGAGAGCGGCGGTTCCCCCGCCCTCTACAGCGGAGAGGAAGATCCCCGGCTCACCAAAGTTGGCCGGTTCCTGCGCACCCACCACCTGGACGAACTCCCCCAGCTGTGGAACGTGCTCAAAGGAGATATGTCGTTCATCGGCTATCGGCCGGAGCGTCAGTATTATATCGATCAGATTATGCAGTGCAACGCACGGTATCGCTACCTGTTCCAGATCCGGCCCGGCGTTACCAGCTACGCCACCCTATACAATGGCTACACGGATTCCCTGTCCAAGATGCTCACCCGGCTGGACCTGGACCTGTACTACCTGCGCAACCACTCCATCTGGTTCGACCTTAAAGTCCTGGGCCTCTCCTTCCTGGGCATCGTAAGCGGCAAGAAGTTTTAGATGACAGCACAAGCGGCATATTGGTATGTTGCCCGCACCCGGCACGGGGCGGAGATCGGCGTCAGAAACCGGCTTTCGGCGCTGGGCGTGGAGCACTTTGTCCCCACCCGCAAGCGGAAGGGCAGCCGCGGACGGATGGCCGAAGAGCCCCTCCTCACCTGCCTGGTCTTCCTGAAGGCCACGCGCGCCCAGGCGCTGGACCTCATTCATTTCCAGGGGGTCAGGGCCGATTATATGTTCGACTGTGCCACCCGCCAGATGATGGTGGTGCCGGAAAAGCAGATGGATGACTTTATCCGCGTGTTCCAGGCTTCGCTGGAGGAAGGCGGGCTGGTGGACAAGCCGCTCTCCGTGGGAGAAAAGGTGCGAGTAACCCAGGGCGTCCTCAAGGGCGTGGAAGGCTATGTGCTGGAACTCCAGGGCAAGATTTACGTGGTGGTGAGCCTCCTGAACAGCATTTTCGCCCGCGCCCGCGTCCCCCGCGCCTGGCTGGAAAAAATCTAGCCCTTCCCCATACAAAAAAAGAGGCTAACTCGCTTTGAGTCAGCCTCTTACGGTTTCCATCCTGTTGATAATTATTTCAGCACAAGCCTATGAACCAAAAGTAAGGGTGAGCTTATTGTCCGCAGCGGCGTCAATCAACGCGCCCAGGGTGGTGTCCGCAAACATGTAAACGGTGTAGGGGATAAAAATCAGGTATCTACCCGTGTACGTGTACATGAAATGCACCGGCGTACTGTCATCGGCATTGGCAAAGGGGGTGATATCCACGATAATATTCCCCGTATTCTGCGAAGAACTGAAATAATAGGACTGCCCTGCCGTTCCGGAGGTGCTGTGCTGCTTGTCGGTCCGCCAGTACATGGGGAGATCGAAGGAAGTCGTTCCGCTCAGGGTAAGGGCTTCCGCAGGAATTACAAACTGGGTGGCCCGTTTCACGGTAAGGGGACTGGGATTGGACATCGCGTGGTTTCCCTGCACGTCAAGCGAGATGGTGCCTGCATTGCCGAAACGGGTCTTGGACTTGATGGTGAAGGTATTGATGCCGGCCGACGGCGTGAAATTGTACCCTGTTCCGGCATCGGCCAGTTTAACACTCCCGTCCGCAGAGTACAAATCCACATCCGACGCCGTAATGGTGAGCGGTATCAGGTCGTGCGCCGTGTAGTTGAAAGAAATGGTGGCACTCTTTCCCGTTCCCAGCGGGAGATCCCCGTTCTGGACAATACCGCCCGACACGTAGGTGTCGTAACGCCTTATCGTAAGCGACTGGGTGATAGCGTCCAGCGTAAGCGAAACTTCACCATCCGAAGAAACATCATTGGCCCGGACCACGATACGCTGGGTTCCCGCTGTACCGGGAGTATAGGTGGATCCCGACAGGATTCCCGTTGCGGAACTAACCGCCGTCAGGTTGGTCAGGGAGAGGGTTATGCCCTCCATGGTTTTAGGCGTATACACAAACTCAAATGTGGTGGTGCCATTTGCTACTTTGGCAATGGGGTCGGCTGCCAGGCCGGTGGCGAAGAACGCCCCCAGGTCCAGCGGCACGAAATAGCCGTCGTCATCGGTGATTTTAATCACAGGGGTAACGGTTTCCGGAGCCTTGAAGTGAATGGTGATGGTCTTGTTTCCGCTTTCGTATGTATTGTAGAAATAGTCTTTCAGGAAGTAGATGACAGAACCGGTGGACGTAGTCTCATAGCTCGACACCAGGTCGCCGTCCTGGGGACTTAGGATCTGCTGTCCTTTTACGATTGCGTCGTCGGCCTGGAACTTGAACTGGATGGGGAACATGGAGCGCCTGAGCCCTTCGGGTACCTGGAAAGAAAGAGCCAGTTCTTTTGTGCCGTCATCGTATGCCCAGCTGACGACCTCCAGGGGCTTGGGCTTCATGCGGATGATGTTCACCCGGCGCCGGATCATTTTCTTGCCTTCCCCTGCGGTAATGGTAAAAGTGGAAACAGACTCGTCGCTGCCAAGGGCCGAAGGGTCTGTCACATCGTAGGTGAACTCGCGCCAATTGCCAGTCACGGTTGCACCTGTAAAACCTTCCGTCCAGCCGTCAATGGACACGCCGTCTTCTCCGGAAACGGCCGATACCACGCCGTCCTGATAATCGTGGGAGCCGGCGTAGTCGGCATCGTAGCGGTAGTGGAACACCACATTGCTTGCAGCCTTGGTGAACACTTTCTCCACATAGCTGACCTCCATGAAGGCACCGTAGTTGTTGATTTCGGTGATGTCCTGGGTTTCCTCCGACAGGGTCATGTTGAAGTCGGAAGGATTCTCCGCGGCCTCTTCCGGGCTGTCATAGCCTTCCGAGGAAATGGTTCCCAGTGTAACGGTATAATGGTAGTTCCGGAGAAGGGCGCTCTTGGCCCCGTCTCCGTCCACAATGTCCAGGCGGAAGTACTTGGCCACGCCCGCTTTTTCCAGCTTTGCGATGATGAAGGTGGGGTTGGCGTCGTCGGCCGGATGCTCGTACATGTATTTGGCGCCTGTATCCTCGGGAAAAGATCCGGCGGTGTACGAGGGCATGTAAAGCGGTGTAGAGCCGGGCATGAGATAGCCGGCATAGGCCGCGACGAGGGTGCTGTAAGTGGTTGCAACGCCGGCGGTCTCCCAGCCGGTGTAGAAGCTGTCGCTGCTGCTTACATAAGGGGCGAAACTGCCGCGGGTGGGGGTTCCGTAAAGCTCGAAGCCCCGGACAATGTAACCGCTTGT
>OCTX011610943.1_pt1 | contig 27961 bp, 35 predicted proteins | sample 1539691 | NCBI WGS metagenome assembly OCTX01 (sample SAMN02144231, study PRJEB22623) | gut metagenome | biome: sheep rumen | host: Ovis aries | place: New Zealand
AATCCACCTCATCCTTATACACACCGTTGTACTGGTCGAACAACTTATATACATCCCATTTGGAATAGACCTCATAAGGTATGTACTCCAGTTCGGGTATAAGTGTGTGTATGTAGTCAACACGAACACTAATAAAGACCATATCTTTCCATCTTGCAATGTGGAAAGGAACGGTGTTCTTGTACGAATACATATTGAACCGAGTTCCATCATCGGTAAAGTCCAATACATTTTGTCTGTTTACGAACTCATTTTTGTAGAGTTGACGAGCATTAAAAGTCTTCATTTTTTATACTGTTTTATGTTTGTAATTCGCTGTGTATCAGGGTTTTATCTCCGTTTGATGTTGCTAAATTAACCAAAATCTACGACACGAAAAAACGTTTTGTGAAAAAAATGCCAAAAAAGTGCATTTTTCATCAAAAAGAGGCTAAAACTCACAGTTTCAGCCTCTAAAAATGCGACATTTTGTCAATTTTAGCCTCAGAACAGAGGAATACTCTTGGTCTGTTTCGCCTCGTAATTTAGCTTGGCAATATTGATGGGTTCCCTTGAAAAATAAGGGCTTAACGCCCCTGTCTCCGGGTCACACTCATAGCAAAAATAGAACTCAACTTGCTTCTGATAGCAAGCACATTGCTTCAGAACTTTCTTGCCATCCGTAAAGTCTGACACATTGGTCGTTTTGTTCTGCCAATGTTCTTCCACAGTATGCTCACCAAATACGTTGCTAATATGGATAACTCCATCATACCAAATCGTAGTCAGGTAAGCACTCTCAATAATGCCTTTGTTCGCCTTTTCCACCAGACCCGCGTACTTATCCATATTAATTAAGTGACTTGGGTACTTGGTGGAAAGGTCAGACCTGAATTTGATTTCGATAGCAGTATGTGTCTTGTTCGTCATCGTTAATTTTAAGTCATAGCAGATATTACCTTTGGCCTCATATATAGAACGGTACTTGTCTTTGCAATACTGCTCCAACAATTTCTTGATTATCATTCGAGACCATTCATCTGCAAACGGCTTATCTTGGAACTTCGTCCAGTAAGCCTGATTTACTTGCTATGCACTCACGTACGTTAACATATTAATTATCTGATTAATTTTTATATATCTTATTTATTTGCCCTTCTTCCGGTAGCTAATTTTGAACCGTTTAAGCAATTCCTTGAATGCCGATTTGGAAGGCTTTTTTATTTTGATAAGGTCCATATCAGCACGCAATTGGGCATACCATTTCAGCCTAATCTCGTTATCGAGATAAGGATGCTCCAGAATACGAACTCGCAATTCTCGCTCTTTTTCGGCCTTAAAGTAATTGAGCAAATGGGGAAACTCCCATTCTATCCAACTGGTATAGGCTTCGTTTAGGGTCATATATGGCTTAACGGAACTGAAATCTTCTTCCTTGTAATGATACAAGGTCTGCTTCCGTTTAGGCTTGTATATATCCTGCAACCTTGTCAGTTTTTCCAGTTCACCATCCCAGTCATTTATCACTTCCGAATAGCAAGAATCCAACAGGCATTTGAACTGCTCAAAAGTAAATTGAGTAGCCAACGAATTTATCCGCAACCATAGCCTAAGACACTCGGTTCGGAATATGACAACCTGTTCTTGTTCGGTAAGGTCAGTATCGCTAAAAATGATAAAGACTTTCGCTTTGACAGCCAATGTCAGTCTTTGTATAGCTTTCTATCCAGACCAAAGAACATTGGTTCGGTACGGTAAGAAAATGTTAGCATTTAGCATCGACTTCTTTGCATACTTATCGTCTAACGGTCTCGGATAAAATTTATCCAACCACCGTTTTAAAGTAACACTTGAGACACCCCAATTAAGGACTATCTCATTAAAGATTTGCTTCTCCAAATCCACATAGCAATTAAAAAATTCATCCATCTTGCTTTGCATATTTAATTAGTTAATTTTTATATTTATCTCCAACAAAATACACACATTACACAATTCCCCCTCAAAAGGGAATTTTTTGTAATATGTTTAATATTATATATTATATATAATATATAAAGTACTGTTTTTATACATATAAATAGCTTGAACATATTACACTTTATTCCCTTTTTTATGCCTATGACTACGACTAAATTATCACCCAAATGCTCCTGTATGCATATAGACACACTCTCGTTAAATGAACCTCTACCTGCAATAGATTTAATAATCGAACCAGAAAAGGCCTCTCAGAATGTCCCTATTAAGATTTACAAGAGACCCACCAAATCGGACTCCCTCAGTCTGTTCTAATCACTCTATATAAAATTCAACTCCCGGCATATCCTTGTTAACGGTATAACCATCAAAGACAGGGATAAAATGCTCCATATCGTCATCTTCCAGAATCTCCGCTTTCTATAATGCATCTGCTAGTATCTGCACGACATTGCAATAGTCAAAATGCCTCTTATCCTTTCGTATATAGAAAAAATGGAATCTATATGGCTTCGATTTGCTTGCCATATCCGCAATAAGTTCTGCTTTCATTTCTACCAGTTTCGGCATCACAAAGTTATAATAGTCCATCGCCAATTTCGAGTTAATCAGTCTGCCCCGGACTATCCGTTTCGAGTTCTTGCTACTGGCTACATTCAGACCCAGTAATTGATACTTGTAACCCATATTCAATACAGTCTGTTTTTAACGGCTCTGTCTAATTCTGCTATCAGGCTTTCCTCATCAGCAAAGACATAGCAATTACGCAAGCAAGTACTTGTACCCAAGAACTCTTTTATAAGGTTATATTGGTATTCGGTTACAGGAACTCGGACTTCCTTATCCTGATTAAAGATTACCATTTGCTTCTCAAATCTGTCTTCCATAATACGCTTTTTTCTTATTTATTAAAGTAACTTGGGACAGACCGTATTGTCTGCCCCTCATCAAACTAATTAATATGCAAGAATTACTAGAAGACAATTCGCTAACCTTTATTTAAATGAATTGTCATATATTATATACACACGTGTTAGCGTTGTCTAATTGGGATAAAGCCACCTATTCCAATACTGCCACCTATTCCGATTTCCGGACTGAAATAGTATTGGCCATTATTGAAGTTCATTCCATAGCCGGCATACAGACCGATATTCCAGACCAGACCAATGTTCTTTTGCTTTGGTCTTGGTATGGTATAGTTCCAAGCATAATCCAGTTCTATGCTGTCTATGATAGAGTGAAAGCCGGAATGATGGATTTTCTCGTTAAAGGTCAGGCTATCTTTCGTGATACTGAATGAATCTACCTTGTGTTCTATAGGTATCTATATAGTATCGTGTATGTGCAATGTATCGTGCGAAAGCGTGTCTATGTACTAGATTTCGATGATGGTGTCAAACTAGGTAACGTACTTGATTTTTTCAATGATACTATCCTTATGGATAACCATTGTATCGGTCACATAGATGCATTCTGGTGAACCCTAATTGTGTAGGTAATAAAACTATAATCCATTGCAAAACAGTGACACCAGAAGTGATATTCCGATTATCCAATTTAGTGCTTTCTTCATAGGTAAAGGACTTGCTTCCTGTTTCCGTTTTTATTGAATGATATGTGTACCCATTGACCCTTTTTCTCATCTATTAGCTAATCGAAATCGGCATTGTCTCGACACCAGTTAAAGAATGCCCGGTTCTTCTCAACCGAACCCAAATTTATATCGGCTGCTTGTCCTTTTAAATGCTATGATGTTTTAACTCCGCCAACTGTCCTGTTGAGTTCCGGGCAACGATAGCCGGATGTGATGTAAAGCGGTTTGCCATATTCTTCACGTATCTAGTCCAAACATTCCATTGTGCAAATGATATTATCCATTATGTCCGGGTCATTTGGCCAGTTGTCTATCTTGTTCTGTGTTGCAGTCGTTGAGTTGACCATTTCTATAAATTTAAAGTGCTTCATATCTTATTTGCCTTCTACCTTTTTATCAATCTTGTGTATCTGAATAGCAGTATAGGAACCAATGCCCATTGCTGAACCTGCGAATGTTAGGAACTCGGCTATAACAGCGAGAACCGAACCTGAGATTATGCCGACTGGTGGCATAAAGATAGCAATAAAAGCAAGTACGACACCTGCAATCAGAACCAACATTCCAGACCCAAATATTACCCATTCCTTTAAGTTTTCTTTATCCATCTGAACGAACTTCCTTTTTTTGAAAAATATACAGTTGATACATAACAAAAAATGCACCCTACTGGATGCATTTTTCATACGAATAAGGTTGTAACTACTTTATTCCATCGGTCTCAAAGATATGGTCTAGCTCATCATTGTTAATTGCTGCTATAACTTTATTACGGATGGCAGTTTTGCCCATATCTAGCCTAATAATATCATCACCTTCAATCCTTATAAGTTGCACTCTTGTAAATCCGATATTCTGTTGTGCGTATCTCGCAAGGCCTTTTGCCTTTGGTAGATTATCCTTCAGCGATGAATTATGTGGCTCTAATATATCAAATAGGTATTCATTTGATGGTGATTTTCGAATAATGATAAAGTCTGGGTACATTGGCCTAAATTCATTATCCATTTCATAAGGGATGCACAATGCCCAAGGCTTTCTATCCGGATTCCTTAACCAACAGACAAAGTCATCTGCTTTTTGTTCAGCAGCCAATACTTTTTCTTCCCAAGAAGTAAGTTTGAATGTTGCAACTCCTTTGTCATTAAGGAATAAATGGTCAGTATATGCCTTACCATCTTTCTGTAAATCAACATTGATAAACTCTGGGAGTGTAAAGATGTGTTTACTTACTAAATCTCCATTTGTAACAATGCTGTCGTACTGGCTTCTAAATCTTTCATCAAGCTTACTAAATCTTATTCGATAATTGTCGTTTAATTCATTATACTTGTTTTCGGCATATTTCTGGAGATTGTCAAGGCAAACCTTATCATTGGCAAAAATGATAACATCCATTTTGTATTCTGTGTCATCATCATAGTCGAAATAATGCTTTTGACCATACGCGTTCGCCACACCCTCTCTGCCTAATAGTATATCAGCCCTTGCAAATTGTCGGTCAATATCCGTATCTGTTGTAGAGAACAAATCGTGAATAGTGTTATTATCTACAGATTGACCAAACACATCAAACACTTGTGCCTGCATCTTAAATTCAAGAAGTTTGGCCTTTAGCACGTCATACTCTCCAGATTGTCGCAAGGCTGTGCTGTGATTATGGATTTCTTCTACTATGTCATTAACTACATCTTTTGATGCAGATGGATATAAACCAGATTGACTAAGCAATCTAACCAATTTAAAGAGTGATGACAAATAGTCATTTACCCTTGCCTTTCGCACATCATATCTAATAAGACCTGCATCATTAATAGCAGACATCACTTCCATTCTAGTCTTAATCGTCTCTGATATAGGGTCTATATGATGTGTAGGTGTAATTGGATATGAATCTGTTATTGACGAGTTCTGACTTCCATTCGTACTGTCTGTTGAATGCGAAATAGACTGTGTTGAAGGTTGCGATTGAGACTGTGGATTATCATATACGGTCATCCAATTATCCCCTGCATATTCATCTTCATTTTCTTCAGATGATTTATCTGCAACCATAGATGTAGGTCGCACGATAGGTTTTATTGTTAGGATTTCTGTCTTATGTTCCTCCATTGACTCACCCATAATATCTGTTGGGATATTAGCCCCCTCTGTGCTTTGAAGGCTATCAACAACATCTTTTACGGTGTTAGCATCAAAATTTGGAAGATATAAGTGAACCTCATTTAAAGATTCATCCACCTGTACCCTCATCTTTAATGGAGTGCGAACCATTCTTCCTAAAAGTTGGGCAATGTATGTTGCATCATTAGCAACCCTAAAAGACATCATTGTTTCTGCACGCGGACAATCCCAACCAGTAGAAAGATTTTCCTTATATAGTACAACCTTGATTTTACGGTTATCGTTAATAGATGACGGTTCTTCATAAGGGACAGGAAGACCATTAATAGTTATTGTCGCTTTCGTTTGACCAAATGTGTGTACGACTTCTCCCTCTGCAAATCTATAGTTAATTCTATCTTCGATTTTTTTGATGCAATCATCTAAGTCAGTATTAGACAATTTGTCACCCTTGCCGTTCTGTACTTGAACCAACAATATAGGATATACTTGCTGATAATGCTGCTCATAACAATATTGATACCAGTGATTGCATTTCGATTGCCATTCATCGGCAGCAGCCTGAAGTACTGCCATATCCTTATTAGTCGTCTGGTCCTCTGGGTATTTTATGACTATCTTGTCTTTTAGAAGTCCTGATTTCCTAACTTCATCTGGGGTTACAACAACTTTGTGAATAGTAGATGTCGTATCAGCAACTAAAGCATTAAACCTTTCTACCGTTGCAGACATTCCTATCACAACTGGCATTGGAGAAAGATTGTCTGCAATGCTACCCTTAATAAATTTCTGCATTATTGTGGTTGCCTTGCCTGCTTCTCTTAATTGGGCTCCTCGATGGGCTTCATCAATTATGAAATAGAGATGGTCATATTTCTCTTGGATGGTGTTCTGTAAGGTCTCCCATATAGTATATTGCCTAGAGTCCGAATGCTTTGTCAAATTACTTGACTTACTGAGTTTTTGAGTGTTAAGAAAATATATATGACCTTCTTCCAACGTTTCCGCATCAAAACTATCTTCTGCTATAGTAACGCATTGGTCTAGTCTAATTTTATCTGCCTTCAGGTCTATCTTTAATTTCGATTGCTCATTCAGTTCAGGAGAGTCGGATAACCACACAATGATAGCATTAGGCATAGCAGGTAATTGGTCATCACCCCAAAACACATTCTCAATAAAAGCAGACATTATGATTGTCTTACCTGCTCCTGTGGGGGCAGTAAATGAGACAACTTGCGGCAGCTTGAATTTACTATATGTATCAAGCGACATTGCAGAATGCAATCTAATTGAGCGCAAAGCATTCTCTTGAAATGGAAATAAATTGACTTTCATTTTACTTGCTATAATTTATGCTAAAATTATCCAAATAGTCTCTATATAGTTGATAGGTTTCTTTTACTTTCAATGAGCCTATCATTTCTCTATATCCAGCCTCAGAATTAGTTATAATGTAAACTACTTCTATTTGGGGATGGTGAGCCAGTTCTGTTTCGAAATTTGAATATTCTGCTTCGTTCACCAATATTGCAAACTTATTCTCATCAAATATCACAAAATCCTCATCCGCGTTAATTGAAGGGCATTTTCCTTTTGCCCCTGCTTTCATCCATAATACTGGCACTAATTCTTTTAATTGCCGACCTAACGAAACAGCCGTTTTATCTAAAAATCCCAACTTAAAGAATGCCGCATTTGATTTAAAGCCATCAGCCATTGGAATTTCACTACCGATATAATTCCCTTTTATTGGTTTCCCATTAATATCTGTTCCTAAAATTGAGCATTTTGTTCTTTGCCAAGTAACATAATTAGCAATTCCCAATTTTTCCCATTCGTCATCCCCTGGTTTGTAGCCTTTGGCTGTTAATTCTTTCGCTTCTGCATCAGAGACTTCATTGTTAGTTACTAAGATACACCTTCTATGGCCTCCATCCTCTGCATTTAATAAATTGACTGCGTGCAATGTTGTTCCCGAACCGGCGAAGAAGTCCAACACTAGAGCATTTGGTTTGTTGGCGACAAAGAAACGAATCGTGTCTGCTTCAGAATACAACGACTTTGGGAATGTAAAACGTTTGCCTACCAACGAAGATAAATATACAGACCCATACAAACTAGCATCGTGTGTTTTCCTATTCCAAACAGATTTCCCCGCGACCAATTTTGCCGCTTTTCTCTCTAAAATAAGAGAACCATCCTCATCCCTTCCAACGACTTTTATACTACCACTTTTTATCTCGTCCAAAAAGCCTTGGTTAAGGTAGTTAATAGACCATTGACCTAACTTGTTTTTGCGTCCTAGTTTTGCTGTTCCATCTTCTAATGCCTGAATAAATCTGGCTCGACTTAGCTGCCAACACCCCTCAACTCCACCATTGTGCATAGGCCAAATAGCGACACAACCATCAGGTATCTCAACAGTATTTCTATCAACACCTTTTCCGGGGGGATTTCCTACGGAAACAATCTTTCCTAAAGTTTCATTTACAAAGATAGGGTAAAAACAATTTTGAGAATGCTCTCGATGCGAGTTATTTCCCCGTCTAAGCATCCTTGCCCAAGGAATCGTATCGCCTGCTTCTTGTTTGTAATTCCCAGTCATTTCAAAATCCAACATACTATCTGAAGTGGCAGCAGGCTGAGCATCTCCCATACCAACTATAAAGATATATTCTTCTACTCTTGAAAACTGATTAGTTCTAGCAACTCCTGATGGATGTATGACATCAGTGACCATCTGGATATTTGCTTCTGGGAACATTTGTTCGAGCAAACACCCTAGATGTAAATACTCTTTTTCGTCTATGGTAACTATTAGTACAGAGTCTTTAGGATTGAGTAATTTTTTTGCTAACTTCAATCGCTTTTCCATCATACTCAACCATTTGCTATGCCGATACGAATCAGAGCCATCTACATAGTCATTGTTATATTTCCAATCTCTAGCACCAGTATTGTACGGGGGGTCTATATAAATGCAATCTACTTTGCCACCATACAAGTATACAAGTAGCTGCAATGCGTGATAATTGTCCGCCTCTATAAGAGTGTGCCATAAATCGCTATTCGGAGCGTTACAAATAGCATCCTTATACTTCAGGTATGGATAAATTGGTTCGCCAAAATGAGCCACAGCAACCAAATCATCTACTGCGCAAGTGATTTGTTCTTTAGAGTCATCCAATTTTATACAGATAGCATTATTACCTTCAATTTTAAGGACTCTATAGCAATCACTAATTTTCCCAGTACGCAACGTTACTTTTGTGCCTTTTCGTATAGACACATCATATAGTAAAGTTGCTTCTGGAATATGGTCTTCAAAGATAAGTCCAAACTTCTTTTGCTTTTGAAGTTTGCTTACTTCTTGCAAGATGCGATTTCTTAAATTAACATCTTGGATTTGGTCTATTAATTCATTTATAGCTGCCATAGCACAAAAATTAGCGTGCAAAGGTACGAATTTTTTTTTAATTTTCCAAATATTTATCAGCAAATCAATCAAAAAAAGCTAGAATTTGTGTTTTTTTGTATTAAAAACAAAAAAAAGGACTCATTTTTTGAATCCTTTAGACTATTAGTATGCATCACGAAACCTATTCCGAATAATGCTAAAAATGCATATTAAATATGTCGCACATAAATGCCAACAACATTAATCTGTTTTGCTTTCGCTGCCTAGATTTCAACCCTTGAACCACTTGGCACATTAACAACATTGTTTTCTTCAATGCTGGTTGGTATTTGACCGTCTTGCACCAAATCTTGCTCACATATCACATTGACATTGCTATACTCAATGTGAGTTCCATTGACATACACATCGGTAGCCTTTTTGTTGTCTGCATTATTTTGTGGTCCTAACAATATCTTTACATCTGCTTTGACATCAAAGATGAGATATCCATTATAGTTGTTCGATGCCAAACCAATAGAGTTATATACTTCCTCACCAACACCGAATGCTCTGCCAAATACTTTGTAATTGCTTTCTATAGAATCAACCCAGTCATAATAGGCATTTAGCACTTCCAATATCTCATTTGGGTCGGTCATTTCTGCATACTATGAAGCATACCCAATATTATAAAAATCGTAGGTAACAACTGCTTCTTCAAATGCAGCATCAAATCTTGTATCTTGATTAATAACATAGTCATCACTCTATATCTCTCCATTAATAGACCACCCAATAAAGTTGTAACCTTGTTTTGATGGGTCTGTCGGTTTTATATCACCCAAAACTGTGCCGAGTTCTACCTCGTCATCATAATATAGAGTGTCATCCGTATAGAACGAAATCTGATGCTTTTCTTTTGCAAAATCATCTATCAAACAATGCGACAATTCTACTGGCACTTCCAAATTGAAATTGACCCAAGCACCTGCACAATAATCAGCGAACTATTGCTCAAAATAGTTAATAATATATCCATCATCAATGTCACCCAGATTTTCAGCAGCATAATTGACTATACTGATTAGAGCCTGTTCCGCTACCGTCTTAATCTCTTTCCAATTTGACTTGGATTTTGTTAGTCTATCCACATAGTACAAGTACACACTATAACTGATTAGATTGTCATTTCTCGTAGCCTGATTTATGTCTATATTCACAAGCGAATATCTGACATTTGGCTTGCCATTCAAGAACTCGTAAATATCACCCAAGTTAGTGCCTTTCACATACGGAATTGTTTGGGCATAAGTTTCGATTTTGTTCAGTATCTAAATATAGTTCATATCAAAGCGTAATGTTAGTTTTATATGCTGTTCTTTTGGCTTTCAACTCACCACAATCACAACCCGGATAGTCCTTAAATCTGGTGCAGTTCTTTTCTAAAAAGTCACTCAATCTATTCATATAAAACTGGGCTTTCAGGTTATAATCTTCGCGTATGTATTGTAAATCTTTCAGGCTTGGCAAAACCAAATTTGTGTCAGCCGTTTGCACCGTTCCCATATTCCTAAATTTGTAAGTTAGTTGGAGAACCAAATCTGACATCACAGCGTTCACCAGAACAGGCTGAATATACTCGGTTAATAATTCTCTATATTGGTCGGTCAAAGTATCATCAGCAATCATCGAAGATAGGTTCTTGAACATCTTGGAACCAATGATAGGTTGTAACGCTATATCCTATGCCGTTTTTATGGCATTTTGTATGTATTTGCCATCTACATTGTCACTAACTAAACTATTTTCTTTGATGGTCTTTTCGGAGATTAATAGCACATTATTCATTTGGTTCAGGGTTAATTTTTGTAGGGTCATCAACATTCTCTTCGTTATCGTCTGCTGTCAATTCAAATGGGACAAACTCAATGACATTTTCAATACCATAGACAGCCTCAAAAACTCGTTTAAATAAGTTCTGAATAGGTAGAATTTGAAGCCTTGAATATAGGTCGAATGCCTCTTGGTATTCTTCTTTGTTGAATACATTTCCAGTAAGGGCATAACCGAATAATTGTTGTGGGGCTGAAAAACCAGTAAAGATTGATGTGATGGTCTATGACTTTAAAGCCTCATATTTTTTATCGAACTGGTCATCTTGGATTCTTTCAACGGTCACACCATTTTCCTTTGAGTCATTGAACACCAACAGGAACTTTCCGGCATTCTCATCGCCACAGAATTTCTCTCTTACTTTCGCTTCAAGTTCTTTCTTTACATCATCGGCAGGTATGCCGTTATTGAAGTTGATGATAAAGTTACCGCTAAAGTTATTTCTAATCGCGTTCAAATGGAAGTTGTCTATCCTGATACTGGTCTCTATTGCAGGGACAGAACCACTATATTTTGGCATTGGATATACACTTCTTTTGCTTCCTGTGTAGAAGAAAATAGCAGAGCAATTTCTATATTCTTCGTTCTTTCTCCAGATTGGGAAAGTGATAAAACTTGGCGAAGATTTGGTTGCAAATTCTTTGGAATAATACACCTTTCGATGTTCTTCGTCCGAGCGACATTTGCGCATATCAAGCCACACCAATTCTTTAATTTGCCCTAGTTTGTTATACATTACTTGGAGAGCAAAGCCACCATATATCATATAGTCCAATGCAAGATTTCTAACTAGGTCTTCCCAAGTTTCATCTTCATTCGGTTTGTACTGGGATTCTATGCTATTGCCAATAATGAAATTGACCGTTGTATTAATGATGGACTACATTAACGAAGATTTTTCATATAGACCATACAGGTAAAATGGGAGTTTGTTATCTTTGCCCCAATAGAACCATTCCTTGCCGGAATATGAGCGTTCCACAAACTGAGGGATTTCCACATCTTCGATGGAAAAAGTCAGAATTTGTGCGCTTTTTGATTGTTTTTCGCCTTTTTTCATAGTTTCGAGACAATTTTTATTCAAATGAAAAATATTACTTTGTTATATAGTTTATTTATTCGCATAAAAAAGTCCCTCAGAGTGTGTCTATTTAACTCTGAGGGATGCTTTCTACTATTACCAATGGTCATCAAATAACCGTAATAGTCTCTAAATCTGAAATCATAGTAGAATCTGTGATTTCATAAGGTAATTCAGCTTCATCTACTGAAATAGTAACTGTGTATTGGTTTGCATCGCCTGTTGCTGTTCCAGTCTCACCAGTTCCGGCAGAACCTTCTAACGGATGCTAAACACCGATTGCCCAATATTTACCGTTATTGTCTTTAACAACACCTGTGCATTGTCCCATTAACATTGCCATCACTTCCAAGCGTTTTGATGTTTCCATCTTCAAGAAGTTCATTGCAATTTCAGTTGTGAAATATGAACCTGCATTGTCATTAACAGTTAAAGTAGAAGTCATAGAAGCCGCACCTCGTCTTAAATTATAGACTTTAAATGCTGATGTTGGACCTGCACTAGCAGTATATGTTGAAGCATTAATAGTCCAAGTAACTGCTGCTTGGTCTGCCAACCAAATTTTAGCAACACCACCTACAGAATCTTTACAACCTGCATTTAGTCCAGATAAAGTATAACTTGTGCAATTCATAATTTTTACTCGTTAATTTTTGTAGTTTGATTTGAGAGGGTTAGCCGTTTTACTAGCCCTCTCGATTAGTCGCTAAAATCATTCAGCAGCCTCACTAAGCACGATTTGGTCTGGGAATGCAACCTAAGCACCTGCATTGAACTTGATAGCCACGCGGAACTCTTGATTGTCCTTTGAATACCAAATGTCGAATGATTCTGCATCATCGGCCATATCAACACCATAGAATAAGTTTTCAGGGTCAGCAGCCAAAATACGACCTTTGTTATTCAAACCATTCACACCGTGTAATTTGGTATTAGTACCCGGTAAGATGATAGTTTTTGCATCATCAACAGTTGGGTCATAGTGATAAAGGTTCTTTGCTGTGATTTCAAGAACGATACTACGGAACATATCTTCACCGCAGAACATTTCAGCCTTGTCTAATACCTCTGATGGAATAGCCTTGTAAACCTCGATTGCTGTTGCATAATCTGTTGCTCCGGCAGATACATCAATAACATCTGCTTCTGCATCTGCGATAGTCAAAAGACCATCGAAACCATCGACTGCTGAAGATGCATTCCAAACAAGGTTTTCCAATTGTTTGTTAACACCTTTGATGATGTTATCTGTAATTTTTTCTTCGAATGGAAGAACCTCACCACCTGCTTTTACGACAAGTTGGTCATTCATCCATTTCTTTCTTAAATCTTCCTCGCAAAGAGACATATTTACTTTGTAAGGTGCAACAGTCATTACACGTTGTGTGTAAGATACGTTTCCAGATGCATCAAAGCCACAAGTACGTGCTTGTAATACTGGGTCTGTCGCAAGAATGTTTAAAGCCTCTTTGTACTTAACACCTGTCATTAAGTTTACGTATTGACGAGTTTCAAAGCCAAATACAGCTTTTGACAATAATTCTCCCTTATGTTGTTCTACATAATCAGGAAGTGTATTTACTACGAATGCCATAATTTTTAATAGGTCAATTTTTATATGTTTTATTAGAATCTCGGCTTGAAACTCCAAGATTTCTCTGTCTTTTGTGATTTGAGTTGTTCTTCAGCAGGTTCAGCATCAGATTTCTCTAATTCGGCTTTCAACTTGCTAATTTCTTCATCCTTTTCTGCAATAGTATTGTTGAGTGCTTCAATCTCTGCTTGAAGTTCAGCAATCTTCGCATCTTTGTCATCTTCCGGCTGTTCCTCTGGTTGTTCTTCTTGTTCGATTTCTTCTGGTTGTTCTTCGGGTTGTTCCTCTGGTTCTTCTGCTTCCTTTTCATTAATCTCTGCAATCTTACCATCTGCAATGATTAAGATTTGATTTTCGGCTACATATTCACCATCTTCAGGGGCAACGAGTTCGCCATTTTCATCTTCAACAAAAACTTCTTTTCCAACCTCAGTTTCGCCTTCGATTATTAATGTGGCTTTGTCTGTTTCGACCTCTGCCAACTTTAACACCATACGGGCTAATTTCAGTAAGTTCTTCTTCATCATTAATGATTGTCAATTTTTGTTCAATTGAAAAATAATATCAGTATCAGTTTTTAAGGAGTTCATCTATCAATTGGTCTATTTCGTCTATATCTTCTTGCTTATCGGATGCCAGTTTTTCCTCTAAATTTGCTACCACCTCAACCGAAAAACCGTTGAACTCATCCGTACTAACAATCTGCTCCCATAATGCTTCGTCTGTTATCTTGAAACTGCATACCCAAGAGCCATCGGAAAGGTCAAATTCTTTAGGTGCAATGCCTCTTGATTTATCCACAAAGTAAGATTCCACAAGTACTGCGCCTGTGGTAAAAGTATTCTAATCGTGTTGCAGATTAACAGAGTTTAGAAGATTGTTCTTGCTGTACCTCTCGACCAATTTTGCTATTGTCTCTTTGGTGAAAACAACATAGTATTCTTCACCAGTAATCGGGTTCAGCCTATATATTGGCATATCGGCTATTAATGCCGGACCTGTAAGAATATGCTTGCTCTCGTTCTTGGCAAACATAATTTTCTGGTCTTTGAATTTGAGAAAGTCGGTTTCGATTGCCGGTCTATCTACAAAGCTAACAGCCTATAAGCCCAAATCCTCATTGTCATCAATATTTATATAGAAATATCTCATACGCTTAACTGTAAATTTTTATCCTCCAAAAACAACATATTCCGTATCGTTATTGAAACTGCTGTTCTGTACTATATTTATTCCTTTTTGAGCAAGGAACTAACCCAAACATAAAGACGAATCATTATATAAATCCATCGTGTATTCATTTGGAGATAGGCTAGAGACATCCAAACTGAACTGGTAATATAACTAATTATCCGACAAATTCGATGCATCCAGAGTGAACTCCTCATTTGTGACATTGTTCTTCAAAACTATTGTGTAGATTGAAGAATCAATGCCAAGCAAATTGGGTACTATTATATTTCCGTTGTCTAAGTATATCATTTCATAAGAAAAATAAATTTTATCAATATTTTGCCTCGTTTTCGGTTACATCAACTCGGTTTTGAGCATCTGTAATGTCAGATTCCACAACATAAACTTTGCTGTCCTTTATTGCTCCCTCAATCTCCGCACCTTGTACATCTTGCGTGTATTGAACAGGTGCAACTATATTTGACATCGCACCACCTGACGGACTGGCAGACGAACCGCCACTCTCAAATTTCTGTTGCTTAATCTTCTGTATTTGCATTATACCTGTAGCCAGTATCATTGCTGTAGATGCTGCTCCCATTGCTAATTGACCCCAAATAGTCATCCAAGCATTTGCCGGATTCATAGCAGAAGTCCAGGCAGAAATAACACCACCAAGCATATTCATAGTGACTGCTGCAATTTGGTATTTCTTCTATTGCTCAAAACCCTCTTTAGTCTCGGTAGATTGTTGGTCAGCCAACGCACTCATTACAGACCCGGCAGCAGAAAAAGCAGCCACAGCAAGTTGTCCGTAATCTTGCCATTGAGCACCGCCCTCTTTTATCTTTTGACCGAGATTGATTAAGCCATTTGACATAGTATCAAATGCTGTAGCCCATTCAGAAGATAAGCCTTGTCCGATACTGGTTATAGCATCCATTGAACTAACTACATTTTCAGTCAGCATTCGCAAGGATTCCATTTGTTCCTCTATAACTGACTGATTAAGGTCTGCAATAGTATTACTTGTTTCAGTAGCCAAGTCAGCAAGAGCAGCAGCGTGATTGGTTTCCAGAATAGTTAATTGCTATATCAGTTCATTTTGCTCACTTGCTATTCGGCTTCGTTCTTCATCTGTTAATCCGGCATTGCCAAGTAACTCATATCGTTCTTCAAGTTGTTGCTCAATGAAAGCAGTCTCTTTTTGGTATTGGGCTTCCATCAATTGGCGTTCTTCATTATACTTCTTGCTAGCAATTTCTTTGGCATTGTTATAATAGTCAATGATGGATATTTCGCGCCTTTTCAGAGCATCTGCATTGTCTTGGTTCTCTTGCTTGTAGAATGAGTTTAATTCAGTTCTTTGTCGGTCTAATTCTTTGCGCTCAATTTCCAATTGCTTTTTCAGTAAGTCCTCACGTTTTTTAGATTCTGACTAAGCATATTTGGCTTCAATTTCTATACGTTGCGTGCTATATTGAGCCTTGATTTCGGTTAATCGTTTTTCATATTCCTTTTTGCTTAGGACACCTTGTTTCCGATATTCCTTCAAGGTCTTTAACTTGTCCTTTTCAGCCTTGTCAACTTGTGCCAATTCTTTAGCCTTGTTCTTCAAACCGTCTATTAGTAACTGCTCGTCAAATTTAGCCAAGTCCTCAATTAATTTCTTCCTGTTGGCTATCCTTTCAGCATTGGCGTTCTTGTCAATCTTTACTGCTTTCTTGCCATTCTTATCAGTCGTTGTGGTTATGGTATTTGCTGCCTCGACATCAATATCAACCAACCTTTCAACATTGGCTGCATATTGCTTTAGTAAATCAATCTGACCTTGCCAACGCTTTGCATTGGCTTCCATTCGTTCTTTCTCCTTTTTACTTGCGTTCTCTAGTTTGGGTTCTTGTTCCAGAATCAAGCGTTGGTAATTGGCCATTATCGCATATACGTTTTTAGCATTAACAGGTTTGCCCAAATCACCTTGCAAGTTGTTATTGGCATCTATCGTTTCTGCTAACTTTGTATTCGTTAAATTGATGGCCTTTTGTTCTTGCTCTAAGTATTCCATATATTTGGTATGGTAGGCATCTTCGGCTGCTGCAATTTCAGCCTGTGATGCTCCTTGTGCTTTCAATAAGTCAACGTGCTATTTCAGCTATGCCAATATTGGTTTGTAAGACAATTGGACTTTCTTTAATTGTCCCTCATAATAAGCAACGGTACTATTTGCACTTGCAGCAGCCTTGTTAAATTCTTCCAATTGCTTTTTAGCAGATGCCGCAGAATCTCCAGACCGTCTAAATAAATTTATTAATCTATCCAAGTTCGCAATCAATAAGCCAACAGCAACAACGATTGCACCTATACCTGTAGATATAAGTGCTTTCTTGAATGCGTGTGTTGCAACAGTAGCAGTCCCTGTTGCTGCTGCATCGGCTGTCATCGCGCCCGATAAAGCATTAGTGCCTACAGCAGCACCCTAAGCAGCAACACCCGATGCCGTTGTAGCGGAACTGAACATCTTTGCTAAAATGGTTGAGTTCTGAATAAGCAACATCAATCGTTTAAATGATTTGATGCCCTTTTCAATACCTGCAATACCTTGTGTTAAGGCCATTAAAGCCTGTAACTTTTTAATTGATTCAAGTGCTTCTTCGTTTTCTACACCAAGCAAGGTCATACTTGCAGATAAAGCCTGAAAACCTGATATTGCCCCACCAATAGTGGTGGTAACATTACCCAAAATTTGACCAAAATCCATAGCAGAAGCAGCCAACTATTCATTCATTTCTTTCAATTCGTGTTGAATGTTAGCCGCCTTTTGCAATGTCTCGCTATATTCCTTTGTGCCTTTGTCAAGGTTTACCAACTAATCTTTCAGTTCCTTTAATTCCTAGCGCATACTTTTTACACTCTTTTGAGCGTTACTAGTATCTACTTCAACAACTTTTTTCTTTACTGCCATATTCTAATGAATCTAATTTTGTTCAAATGAAAAATAAATTTTTAACTCCTATAACCGTTGATGTCCTGAACAGAAATAAGGTCAACTTTCGTCGTTCCGTTCGATTCAATGTTAAAGTCATAAATCTTGTTCACAAAGTATATCACATTCCCGATTTTTACGAAATCGCTGAACTTGAATTTAGCAAAATCTGTTTGGGTCAGTTTCAAATAACAAGTCAGTATCTTGTTCTATATGCTATATCGTTCATCCAAATAATCTTTCCAGAACAGGTCGTATATTCCTTTTGCATTAGTAAAATCCTATGCTGTCGAATAGGTCATATTTGGCTTGTTAAAGATACATAATTTCTTTTGGCCATTAGCAGCCCAAAGGGTAGTAAGTTTTGGATATGTGGTCACAGTAGTATAGTTCCAAGTTTGCCCATAGCATCTAATATTATTGTCAATCTACAAGTCGGAATCATCTGTGATTTCAACACCACGCATCGGTGTCTATGTAGAAAAGGATGCCAAGCCCTAAAAGAAGAAATAGTTGCCGAACTGCTTTTTATACTTATCGTCCTTATCCTTACATAACACAAATAACTCGCCGCAATTCGTGTACACGATTTGCTTCTTGTCATATAATGAAGTCCACGATAATACATTATCCGAATTGTTGATGGATGTATAGACTTTCTCTTTCTCAAAGAGTTTTTTTGTCTCGCTATTGAAATTATAGTTCGTGTTCAACACCTTTTCCCCATAGTTATAGCCAAACCTTTTCTGGTAATCTTCCTGACCCTTCAAGTCACTCTTTTCGTAATTAAATAGTACATATTTGTTTTCAAAAGAAATAGGCTTGATAGTGTAATCTTTGCTTAGGTCTATCTTATCCGTCCAATCAAGTATTCTGTAACTATCAAAGTACGTATTCTGCCTTGTATATTTGATGGTCTTATTGACATCATCAACGCTAATCGCAATGCGAAATATTTTGCAATACTTGATTATTTCAGAGAATGGAGTGAACTCATTATTCCACAAATCATTAAATGTTATCCTTGTACCTGTCGCAACTGGAAATGATACGGCAACAGCATTCATATCAGGATAGTTCTTTGGATATAAAGATGAAATTTTGCTGCTTCCCGGATTATATGTACTGCCATTTGATTTCCAGGGTGTGTCATCGACACCTGCATTAAATCGAGCCGTATATTTGACTTTTAGATGAGTGGCAGAACCAATATTCTTTGTTATGGTTTGAGCAGGTAGTGTAATGTCCCAACCATTATAATACCCATTTATTTCGTATGATTCTTCAGGAACGGTAAAATTGCGGTAGTTTGGTGTTAAACTTGGACCATAAAAAGCATATGTGGTATCTATGATTGCATCCGTATCTGCATTGATTATGTCTTTTCTTATTTGGAGTATTTTATCAGTTTTCCACGTGATGGATTTCCGACTACTATTGACATAGTTTGCCGGAACTTGCATAACAAACTTTATTGGACTTAACGACACCTTTTCGTTTGTTGTTACAGTAAATATGCTGCTGTTTAATAATGGGTATGTCTCATTTTTGTCGGACTCATTTAATGATATGCCCAAATATCCGTCTCTGTCCACATTCCAAGTACCACCCCAATATAAATCAGTACCACCTAAAATTCTGAAATAATAGCCATTTGTATAGACATCATCACTTTGGTTGTCATAAGGTCTAGCAGCCATCATCACTAGATTACCGTAATATGGATTGGAACCAATGAACCAAGAATCATCTAGTTCTATAGTATATCCTGTTAGTTCCGTAACTTTTTGATTGAACATTTGGAAGAACTTGTTCCAGTATATATACGGTATTTGCAAGTAACTTCTATATTCTCCAATCTCTCTTGGTAACAAACCATTTGGGATAGCATTGTCTGGAGAGACACCTGTCATTTCTTCGAAATTGGTATTTTCAAGAACGCTCGTAAAGGTTTCAAATTTTGTGGTTACAGCCTAGAATGTCTTATAGTCAAAACCATTGTCAAAAGCATTATTTGGCGCAAACCCAATAATGTCTGTAACGTGATATGCAGGATGATTAACAGTACTGCCACCCGGAACAACTAATTTTCTCGGATATAATTGTATTTGCTATTGCCCAGAGGAAGTCCACGATTGATATACTAAAGCAGAATTAATGACCTCATCCAGATATTGTGAGCCATCTATTAAATATGCACTACTGTCTGTCGCTCTGTCAAAGGTTATCTTTGACATTTCTTGCAATACTTTGCCCAATTGTCCGAATAATGTTACCTCATAAGTTCCTTTGCCTTTAGACTATTTTATCTCATTCATTTTGGCATAGCCAGTCATCATTACAACTGTGTTATACACTAATCTAAAATCGAGTTTTTTAGTAGGGTCGAAATATGTGTGCATCGATTTGTAGGCATTCGGGTTACTTGTGCCTACAATAATTCTTTCTGGCTTATAGATGTAGCCAAACAAACGGTTGTTCGATGCTGTGAATGGTATCGAAACCGTCTTGCTCCAGTCTGAAATAATCGTTGTTGGGTTTGATAATTCTTCAAATTGCTTATTCAGCGCGAATTGTACGCTTTCGTTTAATTCCACCTCAAAATTTTCGATAAATAACTGTGTTCTCATTAGTATGTCATATTCTATTTTTGGTTAGCCTCAACTTCTATTTCTAAATTAAACAGACCCTTTTCCGTTTTGTGAGTTTTCTATTTGTATTCAGAGTTGGTTATAATGACATTCCAAGCCTTATCTTGCTCTGTATCATATAACAACAAATATGGTGATGTAAAGATAGCTTCGTACATAGGGTATATATCTTCATTAAGCCATTTCGTGTTCAGTTTCCATTTCGGCTAAACTGCTTTGTGGGACACTTTTCTTCTCTATTTATAGTCCATTATCTCATCAGTCTTTATTTCCTCAGAGAACTCGATTTTGCCATCAAAAGGCTGTGACTATATATCTCCATATCTATCATTCCAAGCCAAATAATAACGAGCATAACAACCTTCTAAAATTGCGACAGGACAAGTACCTATAAATTTGTCTGGAAATTCTCTGGTTTCAAGTGTCTCAGAGAATACAGGTTCTGCATATAGATGGTCATATTGAAGTTCTGCTTGACTGCTTCTTGGAATCTCAACTCTTTCAAAACTATCTTTATAGTCTTGGGTCTCGTTATAAATAACATTTACGTTTCGGTTCCAATCTGTTGTATATACGACAAGGTTACCTCTACGTATTTGAGACCAATTCCAACGGCGGCAACTTGGGTTTGAACGGATATAACGCTCCATATATACCAAATAAGTAGCCCCATATTCATAAACACCTAAATCTGTGATAGCACCATTTTTCTATCCAAGTACTCTAATCTCAGAAGCAGATACAAGTCCTCTATATTCTGTCCATCCTTCTTCCCAATCTCCAAACTCATCACCGCTTGATGTCTCATATTTTAAGAATAAAGAACTATCCTCAGTCGATGGCCAACTAATTCCATTCCAATACAAATCACTCAATCTTAATAAAGTTTGGTTACTTTTTCCCCATACAGCACCTAAACTTACATCCCGTCCTAAAGTTGCTCTTATTGAATATCTGGCTGTGGTATATCCGTCTGCATTATAATGATATAATTGCAAACCTATGCCAAATTTATTAGTAGGTTTAGCAGGTACTCTAGGTATCAATAGGTTTTGAAAACTACCAACCTCATCTTCTGAATTATCATACCAATTACAGCCTTGCATTATTCTGCATAATTCAGTATCATAATTGTCAACTATCATTGATGGTCGAATGTCTTTGTTCTCATAGTCATAGCCAGACAGGATGTTTTCATAATCTGTTTGAACATTGGTTGTTCCATCTGATGCCCACACACGATAGCGACCAATCTATCCCATATCAAATCTGGAATATACGGTATGAGTACCAAATGCAAGTGCCCTCATTGGAACGCAATCAAGTTCTTTGTCTTTATTCAATTTTAGATAATCGTCTTTGCCTCTGTTTTGAGAAACTATATCATTAAGATTAAATGTTATTGTATCAGAATCTCCTTTATAGGACTGTCCTGAAAATACCCCAACACTATTATGGTATATTTGAGTTACAACATAGTCACCAGTTAAGGTGCTTATATTTAATGATACATCTAATTCATCGCTTAATGTTCTCATATATTCTCTATATCTTTTTCTATATCTTTTTCTAGTTCATTGGCAAGTGCTTCTGCCAGTCTATCGACCAAACCATTATACGCTTCATCAATGGTCTATTGCAATAATGGTTTGCCTTTTGTTCCCTCTGTTGCTATCTTTCTCGAAATCAAAAATACAAGTTGCTTTGTAGTCGGAACTTTGCCATTTCGAGAAGTTGGCACTAACCGCTTAAATTGAATCCATTTTAGGATGGCATCAGGTGGTGGAAATCTGCCCGGCTTTCTTCCATTCTCGGCATAATACCAATAGTCAGGCAAAACAAAGTACAATGCAAATATATTCCCTTTGTATTCCGTTTCCCAAGTGAATCTCATTAGTTCACCCTATGGGTCATATCCGGCATCTTGCATCTTGTTCTTGTATATGTCTGCAATCTGCTAGCATATCTATTTAATACTGCTCTCCATTAGTGTCTTTTCTGCATTTTCTTAATCGCTTTTTCTTCCTCTTTCTTCCTCAAAATCTCATACGAAACGGTATAGAATATAAAGCTAATATCCATTTCAAAAACATCCGATATTCGTTCATTGGTCAGACTGCAAAATGTCAGTAAGAGAGGGTAGCAACCAAATTGGTCATACCAAGTGTTGTCAGACTGTCCACCATCTCCTTTATTTTCTCCTTGCTCATTCCCATCTGCTTCATCTATTTCAGCGAATATCGTTGGGAAAGAACCAATAATATTGCGTATTGACTTTTGAAAAAAAAAGCAAGTGCATTGGCAACTGTTATCGGTAACAGTCCAACATCCTCTTTGACATTTGCCATATCGTAGCCATCATTATATTTGTGACCATCCGGAATAAAGAAGCAACTAATACAGCCAATAATGTCTTGCTTCTTTGCATAGTTCTAAAAGTCGATGAACTGATTTGCCTGTATCGTTTCAATATTTGCATTTGACTTGTATTTTGTACCGTTTACCGTATAACTATTTGCCAAGTTCTCATTCTATGGGGCTTCATTCACAAAAGCCAAGTCTCTCATCTTCTTTTGATATTCAGGAATAGGCAGTTCCGTAATGTCTTGCTCATAGATAGTATTAGCAATCAAAATTGCCTTGTCTTCATCAGAAGTTACAGCATCATTGAGTATGTCCTGTATCTCCAAGTATTTCTTAATTGATATGTCTTTCCAAGTCATAATTATTCAAATGAAAAATAATTTTTGTATTTATCTTTAGACCACAGAATAGTAGCCTGATTTTAGCGAATTGTATGCAATAGCCAAACTCATTATTAAGTCGTCGTGGTGTCCTTTAGCAGCATTGAAAATTCGCTTACCTGTTTTGGAAAACTCTAATGTGTATTCCTATAATTCGTCCATCAGTTCCTTTTCCCGGAATATGAATATGCTAGTATTTTGAAAAGCATTTTGCAAGTTCGATATTATCTTGTCCTTGCTATCATTCGTAGTCACGAACCCCAATACAGGCACGCCCAATTTCTTGACGGCATCTTTTAGGAAATTATAATAGACATTGCCTATAGAATTGAGTTCAACGGTTATCTTTTTCGGTATATACATCTTGGCAAGCCTCTTGATTTCATTCAATGTCTGCTGAGGGTCTTTATCGTTAAAGTAAATAATATCATATACCGTATTAGTTAGTGTCCCCAGAATTGAAATTGCAGTATAGTCACCACCCATAGAGCCAGCCCAGTCAATACCGAACAGCACAGGTTCACCACTCCAGATAGGTTTGTCCTTAATACAGGCAGAAAAGTCACTAAAAAAGCGGCTTTGACCATCCAAAAACTCACCCAAATAGTCAGTCCTGAAAGCCAAAGCATCCATTGTTTTCCTATATAGTTCCAACTTGGCAGGGCTTAATAGTTCGGAAACATCCTCAATAGCCCAATCATAACTGAAAATATTGTTCGCTTCCTTACCAAAGCCCATACAATAATAATCGTAGAATAGACCTGATTTGCCTTGTGGGGTACTGAACAGCAATATAGGTCCTTTACTAACATTCACATACGGAAAGACAGCATTAATGATACTATCGCTTATAAAGCAAGCCTCATCAATAATAAGCAATTCGCAAGTATAGCCTCTTAATGCTTCTTCGCCTTGTTCAGCAGAGAACAATCTGATTTCGCTTCCGTTCTTAAAGTATATCTATCTGCGAATGTTATTGGTCTTCCAGTAGAACGGTTTGCCTTTACACATTGCATAGATTTCATTAACTATCTTGTCTGCTTGTGCAAAGGTTGGTTCAAGTATATAGCATCTGAATTTCTTGTTCGACAAGCAAGTGTACATAGATATGATTTCAGCCAGTACGGACTTGCCACATTGTCGGCGAGACTTGATTACGTGTATAGAGTCTTTCCAATGTTCCTTTAGTCCGAAAAAGACTTTCTACTGCCAACCGTACATTTTAGGTAGTTCAACATTCATACATTAGCATCTTCTTTTTTGTTTAAGGCATTAGCAATTATATCGGTCACTTCCTAAAATGGGGTGGTGACAGATTGGTTGAATTGTGCCTGTGTCTATTCTAATGGAACACCACCAAAAGTAATAGTAATATTGGAGTCTTCGGTTTGGACTTGTACCTGTCCTTTGGGCTAATCATATATGCCATTTGCCTTGTTCAGTTTGTCAATGGCTTTAACGGCTACATCCAAATCTCCAGTCTTTCGGGCTTCCTAGTAAATATCGGTCAATCTCTCATTATTAATGTCCTTCAATTTCTTGTATATTTCTTCATTGCTGAACATATTAAGCGATTCCGTAATTATGCTATGCATATAATTATAACTCACACCCCAGTCCTTCATATATTTAGAGACTATCTAACGGTATGAAAGCCCATTTGCTATAGCATCTGCAATAAGGTACGCGCGCGTATTAAGCATCATTGTCTTATCAAATTCGCTTCTGTCGTGTTCAAATGTCTTGTTGATGTAATTTTCGTGTTTAGTTGCCATATTACTTTGATTTCTTTTTACCTTTAGACACACTCTGGTTCACTCTCTATTCTTGGATAATAGAATTATTAGCCTCAGTAGATTCGGTTAATTCAGGGGCATATTCAAAATAGAGTTTCCCAAGTGTCTATGCTGCACGCAATACACAGGCAGGGCAGGTCGTGTTGATGTACACACCCAATTCGTGACAACCTGCAATAAAGTCAGATGCAAACCTGCTATCCATTGCGCGTATGTACTTTGCATCAATGGCCGTTCTGAATATATGTTCGTACTTGGTCAGTTTGTCGTGTAGTTCTTTTGTCATCATTTCAGTATATCATAAATTTTGCTTATAATCCAAATTAGAATGTCCTTCAATAGAATAATAACATCTTTGAGAACAGGGGTCAATACGGACAGGAATAGCACAAATGCCAGTAACGGCAACGAAAACTAGTGCATACATATCAGATAGACCAGTCCAGTCCAAAAGTTCATACAAAACGAGCAGTCAAACGGCTTAATCCTATAATCTGTTGTCGGTATCTTGCCTTTCGTTAAGAACTTTGATAGCCCATATTTGACAGAATCCATTATGCCGGATATGTCAATCACTATTACTGCTATTATCCATATAAAAATTAAGTTCAGTATCATATCAATTTGAGTTCCTTTTTTATGCTTGCAATCTCTCGTCTGAGTTCATTCCTATCTACCTATAAGAGTTCGGCTAATTCCTTAAATCGGAACTGAGACTTTTGGTTTAGGATATACACTATAAATAGATTCTATCTCCATACATCCAACTAAAAGAATTTGAGTACGGTCTCTTTGCTTAATGGGTTCTCATTATCTTCATCTTCCAAAGAATCCATCAAGCCATTTCGGAATAAGGTTAAGTCTTCTTGGTATGTGGTAAATGTTAGGGTCTAGATTGGTTTAACGGTTTTAGGTCTTCCTTTACTCGTCATATATGTTGTTCTCTATCTGATTTTTTATAATGTCATCCTCTGTCTCGGATGCCAAATAGTCTGTGTTTGTAGGTATCATTTGACCTGTATTGTCGTAGCATTCCCAAATCTTATCGGATAAGTGAATTAGGGTCTTATAGTTCTTCTTATATTTCTTATATATTAAAGAGGTGTTAGAATGAATTTGCCTTGCTATCACACCAGACACATAGGCAGTCAGACCAGTTATGCCTTGTGTATCGTATAACTCTTTTAGCTTATCTTTCTTCTCTAGTAAATAGAGCCAAATCTCCTATATCTCATCCTAAACGGTTTCCTCATCAATGGTCTCATATTCCAGTTTGCGAATATAGTTCTACACAAGGCCTCTGTCATATAGCCACTACATAATAGTATCGGCATCATTGTCCTTTGGTGGAGTCCATAACCGTTTAAGGTACTTCCTCTAATGTTCTGGCACTCGGTAACTGAAATGGGAATCGTTATTCAGACTTATCTGGTTCTTCATCTATCTTCTTTTTTATTTTGAACAGGCTAGGAGACACTATAAGTATCAAGCCAATTAGTATTATATAATAATTTATTAGCAACATCATACCGTTTGTTTTTATATATTTATCTCCATTCTTTTGGCACTCATACCGTAAAAAAACTTTTTGCCTAAAAGTAACTAAAATAACTAACAGTTAGTTAAGGAAAGATATAATATATAATATAAACATATTACAAAAAATTCTATTTTTGTATTGAGTATCATTCTCGATATGTTTAGAATGGTAAGTCATCTTCGTTAACAGTCAGAACATTATCCAAAGTATGGTTCATCCTTGTTTCCCATTGGGATTTGAGTTCTTCAAATTCCTGTCTGTTATACCATACACCTTGAACCTCAATAGCAGCAGCAACATTTGGCCAACCTATTTCGAACCAATCTTCAAGTGTCTCTTTCTTCCTATATTTCCTCTGTGGGAACCTATCTGCCCAAGAATATGAATCTATTGTCTTTCTAGTAACACGTCCTCTGGCGAAACAGAATTGCAATCCAGAGGCAACCCTTTCGGCTACCTTGTCATTTCTACAATTCCACCGGAATGCAAACTCATTTAGATATAACTGTATGTACTTCTTATTGGGTCTAACATAATATGCTCTGTATCTCCGTTTCAAATGGCTAAATGTACCCTCAATTCGGTTAGAGCTAAATCCATCCATTTTGAACTCACCTTTACTATGGTTCATCTGGATTACATCAACACCGCTTTCCTTTATATCCTTATAATATAATGCTTGGTCACTAATCAAGTGTCTCAGAGTGTCATCTGAATGGTCTTGGGTAATGGTCAATAAATCTTTACTATTGAACCTGTGGGGTAGAGCCTGTAACACGATACGGTCACCATCATTCATACCATATACAGGTTGCTTGTACAGGCTAATAGCAGAACGGATATTCTTCTTGTGCCAAGTTCTTCTAACATCACCCTCGTACCATAGACCATACCGTTTCAATATGTCTATCTTCTTCGGAATAATGATAGAACTCCACTTGCCACCAAGATAGACCTCATCCACAGCAACATCACCAGTTAAAATAGTCCCATCCTGATTAAAAGCGAACCGTATCTTATGTAACATATACCACGCTGTTTTCTGTGTCACCTGAAGGAAACCAGATAACTCCTGTGAACTTACGCCCTTACCTACGGTCAATAGGTAGATAGCCACAAGCCAGTATTCCAGTTTGACTTTGGTGGAATGGAAGATGGTGTTACTAGTGTCGGTGAACCGTTTACCACACTTACTGCATTTGTAGCCACCTGTCTTGTAGTGCCAGATATGAACCTCACCACAATAGGGGCATACAACACCATTAGGCCAACGCAAACGCTTGAAGATTTCGCGTGCGTGTAGCATAATGTAGATGATAGAATCCTTCGTTTTTTTGTCCATTTTCTTCATAATTTTACTGCTTTAAAATATGATGTAAAATTAATAAAAATTTTCGACATATGAAAATTTTTGGGCAAAAAA
>OCTX012289755.1_pt1 | contig 27923 bp, 16 predicted proteins | sample 1539691 | NCBI WGS metagenome assembly OCTX01 (sample SAMN02144231, study PRJEB22623) | gut metagenome | biome: sheep rumen | host: Ovis aries | place: New Zealand
CGTAGGTGAAGCGGCAGGTGGAGTTGGCGTCTGGGTAGGAAGGTTCGCCCTTCTTCCATTCGAGCAGGGCAGCGGCAAAGTCCTTGGAGGCGCCGCGCAGGTTCTCGCGTCCGGACATCAGGGCTCCGCGCAGGGGGCCGTACGCCTCGACGAGGGCGCGGGAAAGCGCGACTGCCGGGTCGGAGTCGAGCATCTTGGCGGTAACGGGCTTGGCACCAAGCTTTTCCGCGCTTGTGAAGATGCTCTTGCGGTACATGTTGTCCACCAGCTTGCGGGTGTCCAGGCTCAGCAGGCTCTTGCCGCCGAGCTTAATGGCCTCAGCAGGGTTTGCATTCTTCTTGTAGAAGTCTATCATGGCAATGGCGGCGTCGTGGTCGACGGTGGCGTCGAAGTCCTTGTAGTAGTCCTTAAGGACCTCTACGCTCGCGTTTACGGCCTCCTGCACATTGGTCTCGGGATTCTTCTTCGCGGCCTCGAGCGCGGCTTTGTGCGCCTGGTCCAAGGCAGCGGCGAAGCCCACCAGATCTATGCGGCCGATGCTCTCGCTGAGCAGAGTCGCCGTATGGTTGGCGTGTGCGCTTGCGGCAACGGCATCGCCTATGCGGGAAATGGCGTCGCCCCAGACAGCCTTGCGCCCGGCGTCGCTGTCAATCCAGGCCTGGAGTTCCTTCTCCTTCTGCAGCTCGCGTCCGATGATGTCGAGGGCCTCGAAGGCTTCTTCCTCGCCGATCCACTTCTTCCAGCCGTTGGAGGAGCCGGCGTACTTGCTCGCATACTGCAGGCCCACCTTGTCGTTGGAACGCATGGCCTTCCAGATGACGTCCTGCCATGCGGTGCGGGCTGCGATGCGGATGTTGTTGGTGGCGAGCATTTCCTCGAGCTGTGCGGCTGTCTGGAAACGCTGCGTGCGTCCGGGATAGCCCATAATCATTGCGAAATCACCCTCCTGTACGCCCTTGAGCGATACTCCGAGGAACTGACGGGGTACCATGGGGACGTTCTCGGGGGAGTAGTCGGCGGGCTCGTTGCCGGGGCCTGCGTACACGCGGAACATGGAGAAGTCGCAGGTGTGGCGGGGCCACATCCAGTTGTCGGTCTCGCCGCCGAACTTGCCGCACGATGCCGGGGGAGCGCCCACGAAGCGCACGTCGCGGTAGATTTTGGAAACGATGAGATAATATACGTTTTCGTTGTAGAAACTGGTGACGGTACACTGGCATCCGGGATTGGCCTCGCGGGCTTCCTTGATGAGCTCTTCACGGGATTTGCCGCCGGCAATTGCATCGGTGACGTCGGTCATGCTCTGCAGGAAACGCACGGACAGTCCGGGGACGGGAATCTCCTCGCTCAGGCTCATCGCCCAGAAGCCGTCCTCCAGGTAGTTGTGCTCCGGAGTCGAGAGCGACTGGATGCTGCCGTAGCCGCAGTGATGGTTGGTGACGAGCAGGCCGCTGCCGGAGATAATCTCGCCGGTGCATCCTCCGCCGAACTGCACGACGGCGTCCTTGATGGAGGAGTGGTTGATGCTGTAAATCTGGTCAGGAGTCAGGCGGGAGCCGAGATTGCGCATAGCCTCGGCGTTCATCTGCTCCAGGAGGGGCAGGAGCCACATGCCCTCGTCGGCCTTCAGGGAGGCGGGGAGAAGCAGCAGGGCTGCTGCAAGAGTGGAGACAATACGTTTCATATCAATCGAATAGTGTTGGTTCGAGTTCTTTCGGATGGAAGCTCCTGCGGTGCTCCGGAGTCCAGCCCAGGCGCCTTATTGCGTCTATGTGTTCCCTGGTAGGATAACCGAAATTGTGCTCCCAGCCGTATCCGGGATACTGCTCTGCGAGCTTCTTCATGTGTGCGTCCCGTGCAGTCTTGGCGAGGACGGAAGCGGCTGCTATGCTTGCGTAGGTCGCATCTCCGTGGACTACGGTGGCGTACGGAATGCCTCCGTGGGGACGGAAGCGGTTGCCGTCGACAAGCAGGAAATCAGGCTTGATCTGCAGCCTGTCCACCGCCCGCTGCATGCCGGCGATGCTTGCTCCAAGGATGTTGAGGCGGTCGATTTCTTCAGCGCTTACGGCGACGACGGCCCATGCAAGCGCCTCTTTCCGGATGATTTCCTGCAGTTCGTCACGCCCACGCGCGGTCATCTGCTTGGAGTCGTTGAGGAGCGGGTGTCGGAAACCCTGCGGCAGGATGACGGCGGCGGCGAATACGGGGCCGGCCAGAGGACCGCGTCCCGCCTCGTCGAGTCCGGCCTCCAGACGGCCGGGGGCCATGAATTCCTTGAGGTGTAGCAGGTGCTTCACACCGCAAAGTTAATCAATTATTTTTTACTCAGTTTATCGATTTTGGCGGACAGGAGTTCAATGACATTCCGCAGGTCTTTCACCTCCTCCGAGAGTTCGTATACCTTGTCTTCCACGCCGGCCTCCCTGAGTATGCCGGACCTCAGGTCTCCGTCCAGGTCCAGGATGTCTTCCGGGGAGAAACCGGTGGCCCGCATGAATTTTCTCGCGTTGGGGGTGAACATGTGCGTGTCACCCCTTTCGAAGCGCCCGTATGTGGAGCGCTGTATGCCCATCATGTCGGCCATCTCTTCCTGGTTCTTGCCCAGTCTTTTTCTCAGCAGCCGTATGTTGACGTGATACTTGTCCATTGTCCGTTTTTTGGTGTCATCAAAGTTACGCCATCCCGGCGGGCTGCGCCACGTCATTTTTGAGCACATCTGGCTATAAAAATCAGACAATTTCTTAAAAAATCGTAAAAATCTTGTCCGTACCCCCGGCGTTTTCTTGCTCTTTGGCCGCGGGATGTCCATATTTGCAGCACATAAAACCGTCCCCCCATGAGAACAGAAATCTACACCCGTTTTTCCTCCCTTGTCCAGACAGGGCTCTATGTCAGTTACGAAGAAATCTGCCGCGTCCTGCACGTCTGCCCGGACGACCTCGACGAACTGCTGGAGGCCGAGTTGGGCTGCTCAGGCTCTCAGCTTGTGGATTATTTTGGCAATCAGCAATAAAATTATTAGATTTGCAAGCTTTGATAATCTACAACACCATATAAGATGAAAGAATACACTACCAAAGACGTACGCAACGTAGTCCTTCTCGGCGCCACCAAGTCCGGCAAGACTACGCTCGCCGAGGCTATGCTCTTCGAGGGAAAGGTCATCCCCCGCATGGGTACTATCGAGGACAAGAACACCCTGTCCGACAGCAACGAGCTGGAGAAGCTCAACCAGCGTTCCATCTATGCAACCCCCCTGTACGCTGAGTACCAGGGCTGCAAGATCAACTTCATCGACGCTCCCGGTTCCGACGACTTCATCGGCGGAGCCTATTCTGCTTTCCGCGTATGCGAGAGCGGTGTGCTTCTCGTCAACGCACAGCAGGGCGTAGAGGTCGGAACCGATGCATTTGTCCGCCGCGCAGAGGAGCAGAAACTCCCCATGATCATTGCGGTCAGCCAGCTCGACGCCGACAAGGCCGACTGGGACAACGTTCAGAACTCCCTCAAGGAGACCTTCGGCGGCAAGATGGTGAACGTCCAGTTCCCCGACGCCACCGGAGCTGCATTCGGCGGCATCATCGACGTCCTCACCATGAAGTACTACAAGGGCGGCGAGGTTCTCGACATCCCCGCACAGTTCGCCGACCAGGCCGAGGAATACCGCCAGGAACTCATCGAGAAGGCTGCCGAGTTCGACGACGCCCTCATGGAGAAGTTCTTCGAGGAAGGCACCCTCAGCGAGGAGGAAATCCACGGTGGTCTCAATAAAGGTATCGTCAGCGGTGATGTCTATCCCGTCTTCTGCGTCTGTGGCAAGAAGGACGTCGGCGTCGGCCGCCTCCTCGAGTTCATCCGCGACGTGGCACCCGCACCTGCAGTCAAGGAGGACGGCCCCACTTCCATCTTCATCTACAAGAACGACGTCGAGCAGCACCTCGGAGAGGTTTCCTACTTCAAGGTGATGAGCGGCACCCTCACCGCAGGCATGGACCTCGAGGATCCCGTCTCCGGCGGCAAGGACCGTCTGAGCGCCATCTACGCCGTTGCCGGTTCCAAGAAGGAGTCCGTCACCAGCCTCCACGCCGGTGACTTCGGCTGCGCCGTCAAGCTCAAGAACAGCAAGTCCAGCACCACTCTCGCCGCTCCAGGTTCAGACATCGTCTACGACCGCATCCAGTATCCCGCTCCCAAGTACCGCTGCGCCATCAAGGCCAAGGTCCAGCAGGACGACCAGAAGCTCGGCGACGCCCTCAAGAAGATTTCTTCCCAGGATCCCACCGTGGTCGTGGAGTACTCCAAGGAGCTCCGCCAGACCATCCTCAGCGGCAACGGCGAGCAGCACATCAACATCGTCAAGTGGCGTCTGAACAACGAGTTCGGCCTCGAGGTCGAGCTCTTCGCCCCCAAGGTTCCCTACCGTGAGACCATCACCAAGGTCGCATGCGCGCAGTACCGTCACAAGAAGCAGTCCGGCGGCGCCGGCCAGTTCGGTGAGGTTCACCTCCTCGTCTGCCCTGCAGAGGGTGAGCTCAACACCAAGTTCATGATCAACGGCAAGGAGACCCAGCTGAACATCAAGACCCAGGATATCACCGAGCTCGAATGGGGCGGCAAACTGGAGTTCTACAACTGCGTCGTCGGCGGTTCCATCGACCTCGGCTTCATGCCCGCCATCCTCAAGGGTATCAAGGAGAGAATGGTCGAGGGTCCTCTTACCGGTTCCTACGCCCGCGACATCCGCGTCTTCGTGTACGACGGCAAGATGCACCCTGTCGATTCCAAGGAAATCGCCTTCATCATCGCCGGCCGCAACGCATTCAGGGAGGCCTTCCGCAACGCCGGACCCAAGATTCTCGAGCCTATCTACAACGTCGAGGTCATGACCCCGAGCGAGTATCAGGGCGCCGTCATGAGCGACCTGCAGAACCGCCGCGGCATGCTGGGCGACATGGGCGCAGACAAGGGCTTCGCCATCCTCAAGGCCCGCGTGCCTCTGGCAGAGCTCTACCGCTACTCCACCACCCTGAGCTCCCTCACCGCAGGAAGCGCCACCTTCACCATGGAGTTCGCCGACTACCAGCCGGTTCCCGGAGATGTCCAGACCAAGCTCCTCGCAGACTACGCTGCCCAGGAGAAGGACGAAGACTAATCCTTTTGAATACCATAAAGCAGCCGGGCCGCCCAGAAATGGACGGCCCGGTGTCGTTGTATGCGGAGCGCAGGTCTATTTGCCTGTGTACGCGCCCTCGAAGAGGATGGTGCCTGAGGTTTCTTCTCCTATGATGAAGACGAACGGGTGGTCGGCATAGAAATAGACCCTCTTGGGCTCTTCCTGGGGCGGGCCCGGGGCCGTTTCTCCGGCCATCTGCACCACCGTTACGGCCGCGGCTTCGGTACCCCATTCCGCAACGGAAATCTTGGCTTTCTGGATGACGTTCTCTATCCAGAAGTACCAGCCTTCTTCCGAGGCGGTGAACATCTTGTCGAACTCTGCCTGACCGCGCTTGAATGCCTTTTTGACGCCAAGCCGGGCAAGGGATTCGGAGAGGTCGAACTTGTTCTCGATGTCGAATTTTGGGAGCTTGACGTAGACTTCGGCGTCTGACTTGAAGGAGGCGAGTATGTCGCTCCATGCCGTGCTGCCGAGTTTGTCGACGAGGTTTTTGAGGTCGTTGCCGTCGGGAAGGAGTATGTACATGCGGAACTTGCCGCCGGCGTAGGGAAGCGACAGGACGCGGTAGCCGTCCATCTCTGCGTACTGGTGGTAACGCATGTTGTTCATGTACTTGACCATTATGTCCGAGCCGTCGGAACGGGTGAACCTGTCTTTCTTGGTGGCAAGTTCTTCAAACATGGGATCGTATTCACTGCCGGACCATTTGGCTTTGAAATACAGGGCGTTGAGAAGGAATGCGGCGGCGTCGGGAGAGATGTCCGAGGCGTCCAGCACGTTGTCGATGAATCCGTCGGTATTGCGTGACGCCCACCTGTTGACGCGGGACGCTATGGTGCCCGGGGATGTGAAGGCCATGTTCTCGACGGCGGCGTAATAGTTTTCCTCTATGGTTTTCTTGAAGTCGGGGTAGAGGGTGAATACGTCGTTGACCAGCATGGCGTCGGTGAGCTTGAGCGTTACGTCCAGGTCTACTGCCGGGAGCTGCTCAAGCATCTTCTTGCTGTATGCGTTGAGGGCGTCGATGCCCTCGCTGCCGAAGCCCAGGAAGTCTGTGATTTCCTGGAGGGTTTCGCCGCTGGCGCCGTTGGCGGTCATGGCCAGGGCGTACTGCAGGCTGAGGGGAGAGATTACGAGGTTGCTGCCGTCGAACATGTCGCCGAGAAAGCGGAAAGCCATCTGGTTGCCGGCGTTCACGTATCCTTGCTCGGTCTCGTTCAGGGCGACTTTGGTGATTTGTTCCGTGGGCACAGGGAACTTGACGGAAAAACTGCCGTCGGGGTTGTCTATGCTGAAATACTCGCATCCTGCAAGCAGTGAGAGGGCGGAAAAGAAGATGAAAAGTTTTTTCATATCACGAAAAATATGGATTGGTAAAGATACTCATTTATCAATATAATCCAAGAGCCCGGGTATTCTTGCACGACAGGTATGGATAATAATTCGTATCTTTGCATCCCGTATGACGTTGATCCTTACAGGAAGCCCCACCCGTTACGGCGAGGACAGGTTTACGGAAGACAATGGCTTTCTCGCCACCGTCAAGGCCGAACTGCCTCCCAGGCCCCGCATACTCATGATAAGCGCCGCCCCCGACGACCGCGCCTTTACCGCCAGCGTACTGGAGGGCATGACCACCTGCGTGCTCAATTCCGGCATCAAACCCTCAAAGATAGTCATGCTCGACCGCCGCAACGCCGGCAGGGCCGCGGAGCTCATCGCCCGCGCCGACTGGGTCGTCCTGTGCGGCGGGCACGTCCCCACACAGAACCGCTTCATCCACGAAATCGGCCTCCGGGCGCTCCTGGAGGGCTTCGGCGGCCTGGTGATGGGCTGCAGCGCCGGCAGCATGAACTGCGCGGACGTAGTGTATTCCCATCCCGAACTTGACGGCGAGGCGCAGGACCCGGGCTACAGCCGCTGGCTCCGCGGCCTCGGCCTCACGCACATCCGCATCATCCCTCATTACTATCAGGTAAGGGATTATGTGATAGACGGCCGCAGGCTTTTCGAGGACGTCATATTTCCCGACAGTTTCAATCATTCCTTCTACACTTTCCCCGACGGCGGATACATCGTCTGCAAGGACGGCCGCAGCACCCTGCACGGCACCGCCTGGGAGATAGCAAACGGGAGGATGCGTCAGATATGTAGTGAAAATCAAGTGTATACCTTTATGAACGTCGTTTTCATTTCCCCCCATTTCCCGCAGACCTACAGTCACTTCTGCGCCGGCCTCAAGGCCGACGGCGTGAACGTGCTGGGCATTGCGGATGCGCCTCACGGCTCGCTTGCACCCGAGCTCAGGGACGCCCTTACCGATTATTACCAGGTACGCAACCTCGAGGACTACGACGAGGTCTACCGCGCCGTGGCATGGTTCGCCCACCGTTACGGACGCATCGACTGGATTGAGTCCAACAACGAATACTGGCTTGAGCAGGATGCTCGCCTTCGGACCGACTTCAACGTAACCACCGGCATCCATACCGACCGTATCGACTTCATCAAGGAAAAGTCCGAGATGAAGAAGTGCTACGCCGCCGGAGGCATTCCCACGGCCCGTCAGATCAAGGCCTCCGAGGGCCTGAAGGCCGTTCTAGCTTTCGCCGGCAAGACCGGATATCCCATCATTGCCAAGCCCGACAACGGCGTCGGCGCAAGCGGCACCTACAAGCTCTGCAGCGACGAGGAACTCCGCAGCTGGTTCTCGGAGCACGGATCCGACTACGGCGCATTCGTCGTCGAAGAGTTCATCACAGGTCTGCTGACATCCTACGATGCGATATACAATTCCAAGGGAGAGCCCCTCTTCGAGTCGATGGGAGTGTATCCCACGCCCATCATGGACATCGTTCACGGCAACCTCGACGCTTGTTATTACATAGAGCGCGACGTCCCCGCTGCGCTTGCCAGAATCGGCCGCCGCACCGTAAAGGCTTTCGGCATCACCAGCCGCTTTGTGCATCTGGAGTTCTTCAAGCTCGACCGCGACCGCGAAGGTCTTGGCAAGAAGGGCGATTTCGTAGGACTCGAAGTCAACATGCGTCCCGCAGGAGGATATACTCCGGACATGATGAACTTCGCCCACAGCACCGACGTCTATCAGATTTGGGCTGACATGGTGGCCTTCGACGAGAGGCATAAGGATGCCGGGGAGCAGTACTGGTGCGCCTATGCAAGCCGCAGGGACTCACACCGTTATGTGCATTCGCACGACGAAGTGCTTGCCCGCTGGGGCTCGGTCATCTGCATGTGTACCCGCATGCCGGACGCCCTTTCCGACGCCCTCGGCAATCAGGTCTACATCGCCCGCCTGAGCTCGAAGAAGGAAATAGAACCGTTCTTCAAATTTGTCTGCGAGCAGGCTTAGGGGTGCCGTTGTACAAAAGACTCAGAACTGAACCGGGTCTTCGACTACTATGTCTTCGATTCCTTCGCCGTCCCATGAAGAGCCGGAGAGAAGGCTCATAAGCAGCCTGCTCTCCAGCAGTGTCATGTCGGGTTCGTAATAATGAAGCTTAATCATTTCAGCAGTTCATTTGCCCATAAATGATCTGGCTTTAGTGACTGAACCTTGTGTAGCAAACGGCGGGCCTTTGCCTTGTGGCCGAGTCCCATCTCACCCAGAGCCTGGGTAAAATAAGCAGCAGAGTTTTTTGCTTCTACAGTTGATCCAGTGGTTCCTTCGGCGCCGTAGAAGTTGATATATTCTGTAATTATTGAGCCCTTGCCTTCGGAGACCATAGTCTTGAAGATGTCGCGTGCTTCTGCCTTTTTGCCAAGTTTTACGAGAGCAAGGCCGGTCCAGTAACGGAAATCCTTGCTGCCCTTGAGGTTGAAGTCCTGATTGGCAGCGAGTTCATAATACTCGCGTGCTTTTCCTTCGTCTCCGAGCTTTTCGTATGCCAGGCCCAGCTCGTAATTAATCTGGGCGTCGTGCGTTGCGCGCTCGTTCACAAGGAAAACCTGATGATTCTCGGGGTATTCGAAGGCTTTGTTATACAGAGTAATGGCACCATCAATATCTCCTTCTGCCATCTTTTTCCTTCCTGCAAGAATGCAAGCATCCACAAAATTGTCGTGGAAGTTGGCGACACCCTCACGAGTCGGGAAATAGCAGTTGTTGAGGAGGTCGAGGACATAGTCATAGTCGCCCTCGTAAGTGCCAAGGATTACTTCCTGAGCAAGAGGATAGTAGCGTTTGACTCCTGTGTCGTGATGCGATTTAAGCAACTGGTAGCGCTCGCTCACCGGAGCCTGGAGGGCTTCCATCGCCTGGTCGCACTCTTCGAGATACAGAGGGGCAGGGTTGATGTCGATAGCTTTCTTGTAGCACTTTGCGGCCTCTGCATAATCCTTGGTGTGCAGCCAGTTGGCCCATCCGAGATTACGCCATGCCAGATCGTCCCCGGGATTCATCTCCACACACTTCCGCCACTCCGCCATCGCATTGTCAGGCTGGATGTTATACAGAAGGTTTCCAAGATAGTAATACGGCCTTTCGCTGTCTGGGCAAGCCTTCTTGGCCTGCTGCAGCACGTCTATGGTTTCCAGCCGGAAAGGTGCGCAGTAACCCACAGGGAGGTCGAGCGCCTCGCGGTAGAGGGCGTCGTTTCCGGTGAGATATGCGATATACATCTTTACGGTAGGGTAAGCGACCCTCACGTCGATATCCTTTAAAAGGGTCAGCGCCCTGTCCTTGAAGCCGTTGTGCAGGTAAAGGAGAGCAAGCTCGAGATAGCTTTCCGGCTGCTCCCGCATGAACTTGTGGAAATCAACAACCGAAGCAGTTTCGCACAGCGCCATCGCGTTGACGGGATCTGCTTCAAGGACAGTTTTGAAGCAAGCGTCGGCCTCTGCGGAACGTCCGAGCTTGCGCAGCACCAACCCTTTGAAATCAAGAGCCTGGTAATTGCGGCCATTGTAGGCAATTGCCTCTTCCAGGCGGTCGAGCGCCATCTCCCAGTCACCCTTCTGCGCGTACATCTGGGCCAGCTGGGTATTCGCTCCGGAGTTGTAAGTATAGTTCCAGGTGGCACGGTACAGCGTATCCATGGCTGCATCGTACTTGCCCTGAGCCTTCAGGACGAGGCCGAGATTGTAAATGGCTTCGGCATCCTTGGGCCTGGTGTAGTCCTTAGTCTGGCGGCGTATAGCGGCGCGCAGGTAAGATGCCGCCTTGTCGTATTCGCCCCTTTTGCGGTACCATACTCCCATCTGGGTGTTGGCACGCGTGTCTCCCGGATCACGGCGCAGCACCTCAAGGAAATAGTCGGTAGGATCGATGAAAGGATTGTGGAACTGGAGGTTGCGCAGGCCTACCAGAAAGCACTCCTCGGTATTCTGAATGTCCTGGGGCTTCTTGGGGCGCTCGACGATGGGAGGCAGCGGGGATGTGGGATCCTTGACTACCGGAGTATAACTGAGCATCTGCTTGCCGTTGCCGTCGCAAAGCACCATGGTCAGTTCGTGTTCCTGCACGCCGGCTTCCACGGGAACGGTCTTCACGTAAGGCTTGCCAGGGTCGATGTAAGCAATCACATCTTCGAATACGGGTTTGCCTGCGCGCATCAGGGATACGCGGAGCCCCTTCATCTTTTCGGTTGCATTCACTCCCAGAAGTACCTGGTTCCCATCCTGGAGGTCCATGTTGATGGCTGCGTGACGGTTTCCCGCTTTGACACCTTCTATGTCACGGAGGGCATACCAGTACTGGCTGAAGGTCTTGGTCTCGTAGGGGAAGTTCCAGTTGTAGTCGGGCTGGTTGTCAGAATAGGCGCCCACCATCAGCTCGATGTAGTGGCCGCTGTTGTCGGTCAGGATCTTGGTGTCCCACTCACTGTTGGGACCCCATAGCCAGAACTTGCCGCCCTTGATGATGTTGTGGTTGCCGGTCAGCATGGTGCCGGCGTGGCGTCCGTGGTCGTAACCGCCGACGAAATCAGCCTTCTGGTCATACACGAACATGGAGTTGCTCATGTAGTGATTCTTCCACCAGCTTGCATCGACGCCGTCTTTGTAGAAATCCATTCCGTTGAAGGGTTCGTGCGTTATTGGCCAGTGTGCAAACCAATTCTTGCAGTGGAAGGTCACGAATTCGGTACTCTGGGGAAGGCAGATTTCGTAGTTCTCGTCCACGAGCGTGGAGACGTTGGACCAGTAGAGTATGGAGTTGTTGTCGGGAGTGCCGTTCATGAGGCGTCCGCTGATTTCCATGTAGCTCTTTCCAGGATGCAGCGTGATGCCGATGGCCCACTGCATGCGGTGGCGGTATTCAGTCTCGCCCAACCAGATGGTCTTGGAACCGTCGGGGCTCGTGGTTATCTGCCAGTCACAGGGGATATGGCTGGTCTGGCGGTGATGGTGGAACACGTTCCACTCCACGCCTCCGCTTATCCAGGCGCCGGTCATGCCAACGTTGGCGGGTTTGACCACATGGTTGTGGTAGAAAATATCGTATCCGTTTGTCTTGTCGATGGCATACATCAGGCGTCCTCCTATCTCGGGAATTACGCAGAGTTCCACATACTCGTTCTCCATGTACAGGCAGTCATAAGTGACGTCCTGGCGGTTGCGGGTCATGTTATCGTTGAGCGGATACGGATAGACGCTTCTCTTGGCGCGCTGGTAACTCCAGTCGCGCTCGAAGATGGGCGCCTGCTCTGCCGGGTCGAGCAGATAGGTGGGAAGAGTAATCTTGCCTTCGTAAGCTTTGACTCCCTGAGCCTTTGCACAGAAAGGCAAAAGTAAGGCCAGAGCCAGTACAATCAATACTGTTTTTTTCATAGTCTGGATATGTTAATACCAGTTCACTTCCGACATGTCAGGTGTGAATTTAGATGCAGTGGGGTATGATGAGACGCTAAAATTCTTGAAGTTGGAAGAATTCACGCCAAGCGAGGAAGCGTCCACGGAAATGGAACCTCCGGCCTTGCAGGATGCAATGGATGCGGAAGTTACTACGTTTCCGACGAGCAGGCCCGGCATGCAATGGCGCTTCGTTTCACCCTTGAAGCCCTGGAAGATATCGATGGCAGGTTTGGCGTTGCAGCCGTCCAGAGACACGTCAGCTATAGCAAAGGCCACTATTCCGCCTGCGGCGCCCACGGCGTAGGTCCCGGTTGATTTAAGGCTGCTTTCAGACGTGCAGGAAGAGAATGCCGTCGCATTTGCGAGACCGGCGATTCCGCCGAGGCAAGTTGAATTCACATCCAGGGCAGTCCACCCACCTTCTATCGTACCGGTATTGGAGCACCCGGAAACGGTTGAAATATTGGAGCCCTTTCCGATGATAGCACCCACGATACCGGCGGCGAAGTCTCCGCGGGCTCCGGATCCGTTGTTGGTTACACCACCGCTGTGGCGACAGAAAACTTTGATGGTTCCGCTGTTGGAGCAGTTGAGTATCTGAGTGTTGTACCCGTTGACACCGCCGTTGTCAAGCGCTCCGCTATCACCGGGAGAGGTCGTGTACCAAGAGCAACTGCGGCCTAATATTCCGCCGACGGTTGCAGCCTTGTTGGAAGAACCTTCACCATTGGATATGCGGCTGACGTCACCTGTATTGATGCATCCGTCAAAGACCACACCGTTCATGTAAACCTGTCCACAGATGCCACCAACAGCGTTTTTAATCGCGAAAGAGGAACCTGCTCCTTCAATGTATATTTTGCCATGGTTCTCGCAGCCTTGGAACGTGCCTGGACAGCATTCCTCGTCCACGTCGATGATGGTTGCGGTGGAACCACCCTTGATTATATGGCCAACGGCAGCGATACCGCCACCATAAAGACCCGAATTGCCGGAAGGTGTGTGATGTATCGTGATGTCGCCATAGTTCTTGCAGTTTTTGATGGTGCCGCCGTTCTGGGCGCAGATGGTGCCGAAAATAACTCCTCCGCCTAAAGTAAGTTCGGTGCCGGAGTAATTGACGCAGTTTTCTATAAGCCCGTAATTCCTTTTTGCAATTGTAGCGTTACCCACTTCGGCCGGGTTTGCAAGAGAAGTGAATGATCCGTCTACGGTGACATTTTTTACTACTCCGTCAAGACCGATTTCAGAAAACAGCGGCCACATGTTGCCGTTTGCGGTGAGCTTGTGCCCATTACCGTCGAATGTGCCGTTGAACACACCCTTTGCGTATGCAAAGTAAGTTGCAACGTTAAGGTCTTTCATAAGTGTGAGAGTCTTGCCTGCAAAATCATCGCCTTCGGAGATCGCGTCTGCAACGGCAGTCCAATCGGCAATGGTGTATATACCCCCGTCGATAAGAGTTCCTGTAGGCGCGAACGTGATATTTGTCGGATAGATGACACCGGGCTCAGCGGTGAACTCTTTGCTGGAGGTTAGTATCTGATAGTGGTTCTTGACATCCTTGATACGTATGCTGAGTCCCTGCGTATACACTTTTGCCGGGATTGCCACGATGACGGGCTCGCCAAGTGGTGCGCCGGAGCCACAGTCGACTACGATTGAATTGCCGTTGAACCTGTCTTCAACTATGGCACAGGTCTCAGGATTGAATGTAAACGTACCGCTGAGGTTCTCGCTTGCCGTCGCACTCACTTGTATCTCGGCGATGGGGTCGCTATCAGTACTGCTTGTAATGACAAACTTGAGGTACGACATTGCGTGCTTGAAGGCAATGCCTTTCCCTTCTTCCTCCTGTATGCCGACCATGATTGCAGCGGCCGGATCAAAGGAGCCTTTGACCCAGGTCTGGTTCCCGGGTACGGTTATGCGGCCATATGCGCCATTGTCCGGGTCGAAAGATGCATTGACATATGCAGATGCGGGATAAATGCCATAATAAGGAGCATCGATTATGGGGAATGAAAAATACGCGGCTTTTCCACCTGCAAGTATTTCTATGCCCGTTGACGTCTCACCGTTGACGACTACTGCGTCATCATTGTTCCAGGAGCAAATAAGACCGTCAAGAGAGGTCTTGGAATCAGATGCGATGGTCGCTTCCAGCCTGACGGTGCCTGACGGTGCTATATTCTGTTCTATCTTCTTTTCGCAGGAGACAAGTGCTGCGGTCAGGATAAGTCCTGCAATAATCACATTGTTTTTCATAACCAGCAAATAATTAGATCCAGTCGAAATTATCTTCCCCTTCAGTAAGGTCGGGAAGAGTATTGGATTGACAGAGGAGAGTTTCCTCCTCTCCGATGGACCAGACTGTGTCCGGAGTTACATAGAAATGTGCAATTGTTTTTGTTTTCATATGCGGTCTTCTTTTACATTAATTCCATTCAAAGTCATGCTGACCCTCATCAAGACCGGGGACAGTTGACGATTGGCACAGAAGTTCAACTTCCTGTACAGCATACCAAACAGTATCTGGATTGCTATAGAGCTGTTTGAGCGTGTTCTTTTTCATATCTGTTCAGCTGTTAATCGTAAATCATGGAGAAACTCAGGCTCTGGTCCCCGGTAAAGTAAAATGCGCAGGAATAAGCTCCGCTTGCGACATTCGGCGAAGGGCGCTGTACGGCGCCTGAATCGGAGGCCTGTATGCTTCCGTCGGCGCAGCGCAGACGGAAACGCAGGAAACCGTTCTGGATTCCGTGCTCGAAGGTGCAGTCTGCACTGATGGCGGAATTGCCGTATCCGATGGCGAAGGTTGCATCATGCTTGAACGCTCCGTCCCAGGTGGAACACTCGCTGCTGTTGTGTTTCCATTCGTCTCCGTCAAGATAATCCAGATACCAGAAGCACGGGCCCTGGCGGGTGTAGAAGGGTGCGCTGAAGCGTATTGTGGATCCTTCCTTGAAATTCTTGACGGGAATAACGAACTCGAAATAATCCCCGGTCCAGATGGCGTTCAGCGTGATCGAGTATCCGCCGGAGGTATAGAAGCCTCTGCTGTAAATCAAGTTATCGACGGGCCTGCTGACGCTCACCCACTTGGCGAAGGCCTGCGGCTGTGCCGAGAACCAGATTCCGAGAGGGTTCCAGAGGAATTGGCATCCTATCCCTCCCCAGTCGCTGAGCGTGAAGCGTACAGGGAAAGCGACAGGCTTGACATCAACACCCTTGTCATTCAGACAGACGCTGCCCGGATTGTCAGCATAATCAGGAACTCCGGTATAGGAACTGAGGTCGGTGATGTGGTAGGGGTCGCTATATGCGGCGTTGACGGCGGCCAGAACGGCTGCCCGGTTGTCGTCCGTGAAAGGAGTGGTATATCTGTCGGGATAAGGATAAAACTCCGTGAAACGGAATGTTACTTCTTCGGGAGCTATGCCCGTAAGAGGCGTGATGAGCGTCTTCCAGATAAGCAGAGACGCCGCGGCGCGAGGCATTCCGTAGTCCAGATGGATATGGTCTCCGCGGCAAAGGTCATCGGGATGAACGGCGTTCAGACCGGTCGTGCGGAGATTCTGCAGCAGAGCACCGGTAGAAATGATACGCTTGAAAGGATAGCCCTCAGCAGGATCCATTACATGGGATGAATTCTCGCGGACCACGGTCTCGAACTGCGTTACATTGCTTCCGCCGAACTTGCTCTTGATGGTCTCGTGATACTTCGACCAGCAATGGGACTGGAAATATATGAATTCTGCATCGGGGCTCGTAACTCTCAGTTTTTCAATCAGCCCGTGAATTGCATTTTTCTCGGTATCGCTCCAGGTCCAGGCATGCTCGCCTCCGGAATACTCCTGCAGGACGATGATGTCGAAAGGACCGGTCGCCGCTATGTCCTGGAGAGAATAATCGAGGTCGATGCTCCCGTTCCAGAAACGCTGTCCGGGAGTCCAGGTACACAGAGCTGCGTTTTTGGCCTTGTCGAAGTTGTTGTTGTATCCGACCAGATAGTATCCTCCGTGATAACTTCTCGTAAGTTCCACGTTGCGGACCCCTTCGTGATTCAGCATGAGAGGCAAAAGGTCGGTTGCGTCTAGTGTATGGCTGTTGCCGACGAACAGGATTCTGGTCTTTTTGCCTGAATCAGAACCCGGAGCCTCGCCGTCTATCAGGGTCCCGGTGGGATTGAATTCTATGCCGGTTTCGTAGATCTTGCCCGCCTCTGCAGTAAACTGCCTGGCAGACTTGATTACCTGATAGTGATTCTTGATGTCCTTGATTCTCATGGAGATGCCTGTTTGGTACGTCCGGGCCGGCAAAGCTATTACGATGGGTGCACCCTGTGCAGCCCCTGCGCCGCAGGAGACGGTAATCTGCTTGCCGTTTTTTTCGTTGCCAGTAAGGCTGAGGCTCGAAGGGTCAAAGCTGAATTCACCGCTCAAGTCCTCGCCGGAATTGGCCCAGACGCTGATTTCTGCGATTGCATGGTTGTCGGAACCGCCGTTTACAGTCAGGCGGATATAAGACATGGCATGGACGAAATCCAGGCTGGAACCGGCCTCGGAGGCCGCCACCATGATCGCAGAAGAGGGATCAAAAGAGCCGGAGACATAAGACTGGGTCTCGGGAACTGTCACGGTACCGTAACGGCCTGATGCCGGAGCATAGGAACCGGCTTTGTACGCAGAGGCCGGATAGACTGCATGGTACGGGGCATCGATAAGCGGGAGGGTAAAACGCGCCTTTTTTCCCGATTCAAGTATTTCGATGCCGGTGGAGGCCTTTCCGTTGACTGCGATGGCATCACCGTCCGACCAAGTGCAGGTCAGACCGTCCAGAGCAGTACGGCTGCCGGCATAAAAGCCGGCCTCCAGTACGGTCGCGCTCTCTTGAACCTTTTCGGGTTCCACCGGTTTCTGGCATGCGGCCAACAGGCAGGGGAGCAAAATACTTGTCAACATTTGATATCTGATCATAGATTCTTGATTTTAATCCAATTGGAAAGGTTGGAGTCTCGCAGGGCATCGGTCGCCGATACTGAACTCTCGTACAGGGTAAGGTTCAAAGCAAGTTCTCCACCGGCATGGACAGATGAACGCGGAACGCAAACTTCCGCTAGCCAGCCCTGGCCGTCTGCGACAGCCGTGGAAGCCGTTATGCCAAGCGAGCCGTCAGTCGTCCAGGAAGAACCGTTCCAGCGGCTGACGGATCCGAGGGCATCCTTGTTTAGCTTGATGCGGCAGGCGTCGGAGCTGAGGGTGGTGCCAGGTGCCGACAAGTCGAGATAAACGTAGTCGGAAGAACTTATGGACTCGTCCATCACTTCTACCAGAAAGTACAGGTTATTCTGGTCGGAGGAGCACCTCAAAGTGGCTTGGGCCTGTGATTTGGAGCCGACGAAAACGGCCTCGTCACTTGCTTCCCATTCCGTATTGACTCCGTCGGCCTTCACCGTGCGTGATGTTGCCGAAATGCTATGGTTCAGCGCATAGCGCACAATGGCGATGACGGGAGGATTCGATGTGCTGGTGTCACCCCCGCGTCCTATGCGGACCGCCGCCATCATCTCATGGCTGCCGCAAACGTCGAGTCCGCCCCATGAGCATGCTCCCTCATCGAACAGCCTGATGGGAGTGGAATAATTACGCGCAGTCTCGTCTCCGATCATTGCATACTGGCGACCGCTGGAATAAGACACCACAGTCTCGCCCGAAGGGAACTGGATGATGTACGGGGCCGTTCCTGAATTTGCAATGGTGGGGTTATAAAATTCTGAATCAGTGGAATACACTTGTCCACCTGTGCCCCTCCAGCCGTCAGGGCCGTCTGTGAGGTCGGGCCAGTTTCCGTCTGCAGGAGACCACGACTGGGATATCTTGAAGGAGACGCTGCCCGTAGAGGCATTGTAACTCTTCACCGTCTCGAATACTCCGGTAAGCTGCTGCGAGCCATTGAGTTGTATAATTACCGGCATCTGGTCGGTATAACGCTCGGGGTATGCCGAATCCGCAGGCCAGTTGTGCCTTATTGCATGAACGGGCGAGTAGGAGCTCCAGGGATTCGACCCGAGGGCGGGATACCATGTGGAACCGTTGTTGTCGGAATACACCATCGCGGTACCCGAGTTGCTGCTGCTTATGAGCGGATGGCTCTCGGAGAAGTAGCACTCCAGCCGTCCGTTGCTCTTCTGGACAAGATGGGCTTCCCAGTTGGGCCCGCGGTGGATGACCTTGGCCGTCGTTGTCCAGGTCTTGCCGTTGTCGGCGCTTCGCTTGAGCTCTATTCCGCTGTACAGCTGGCTCTCGGGCTTGTTGTAGTAGGAAAATGGACGGAACGATGCCACCGCGCATACGTATCCGTTGGCGAGCACTACGGAGTTGCCGTTGGTGTAAACCTTGGTGTTGTTGCCGTTGGGCGTGGAATAGCCCCTGACCCTCTGGAAGAGGAATCCCTTGTTTTCCCAGTTGATTCCGTCGGGGCTCAAGGCATAGTACACATCCATGCCGTTCGCGTCGCCATCTGTGTCGCTTTGCTGCCAGGTAAGGAGGAAACTGCCGTCGGCCATGCTGCGGACCCTGGGGTAGTTTGGGGCGTCCATGCCGAACGACGGTCCGAGCTCCACATAGCTGCGCATGTTCTTCATCAGGCTGGCGTCACCGCACTCTCCTGCATGGGAGTTGATGCTTTGCTGCCCGGCGTTGAGCTCACAGAAAGGAGTAAGCGTTACGGAACCTTTGTAAGAAAGGGACCCGGCGCCTGCGAGGTCGACTCTGAACTGCTTGAGCGTGGCGCGATTGCAGCTGAATGTACGGTCGGGGAACACGAAGTCGTAGTTGGTAGTGCTTACGGTCAGCGAACCGGTATATGTTCCCGGGATGACTGTAAGGAATACGTATCCGCTTTCCGATTGTCCCACTGTCACGGCATTGTCGAGCGTAACCTGGACGGAGCCCTTGGCCGCTGTGAAAGAAAATGCGTCCGCAGAGAAGTTCTCGGCGTCGGCGATAAAGGTCCCGGCTACGGTACCCTTTGATGCAGAGAATTTTACGGACTTAATCTGCTCGGCGGCATAAGCCCCCGAAGAGTCGTATATCCCGAATGCGAGGATGCCTCCGGCAGGGCGGAACATGAGCTGAAGGCCCTCAGTTGACAGATCTTCTCCGAAAACGTATGGCTCAGCCACCATCGGGTTGACCCTGCCGTTGTATTGTCCGGCTGCAGTCTGGGTCTGAAGCTCCGGGACCGTGAGGGAGAAGCGGGAGGTCGTTCCCTTTACGGATTCCGAATAAGGATAGTATGCATACAGTTTGTTGCCGGAATGGGGCTCGGGGACCGAGGCGCTGAAAATCACGCCGCCAGCTGCCGTCCGCTGGGGCTCCGCCTTCACGTTACCGCTCGAGCGGCTCGGGATGCAAACGCCGATACGGTCGGTCGCATCTTCCCAGAGCATGGTATAATCAGGGCTGAGGGTGGTGCGGGTGGCCTCCGTCTGCGGGACGATGGTCAGGACTGTGTCGCCTGGAGCAGTCTCCAGGGTAGCGGCCTCCGAGCAGGACGCAAGAATGAATAATACCGATGCTATGTAACAGGCCCTTTTCATTTGGCGCCGGTCATTGATTTGATGAATTCTATCTCTTTCTCGCTGAACGGGGTTCCGTCTTCACGGAAGATATCATGGAACCAGACATCGGGTTCCTTGTCCCAGGGGATGGAGATGCCGTCCTTGTCCGTCTTGTTCCAGTGATAATGGCAATTGAGCTTGCCCGTCACGAGGCCGAAGCTGATGGCTCCCACATTGTATTTCTTGAATACCGGCATACATCCTTCGAAGGTGGACCCAAGCGTACGTGCCATATATTCAGTGCATACAAGAGGGCGTCCGTACGGAAGCAATGTCTGGATGAAGCGCTCTGTGACTTCGGGTGTCTTGTATGCATGGAATGATATCACGTCGCTGTTCTCCAGTACGAAACTCACCTCGGGAAGGGATGTGCCCTTTTCGCCGACCGGACGCCAGAGGGGCGCCGTAAGCGGCTGGGAAGGATTGACTTCCCTGGCCCAGCGGAAGGTTGCGCTCATGAGAGGGACAGATGATTTGACTCCGCGGCGCAGGTTTTCAGGCTCGTTGTAAAGGCACCACATGAGGATGCGCTTGTCGTTGCGGTACGTACGCAGGATGTCCTTGACCATCCTCTCAAGCTTGGGCCAGGTGGTGGGGTCGTTTACCCATTCCGTGCCGGGCACCATGCACCATTCAGAGTTGTGGACGCCTTTGCGGCTCGGCGGCTGGGGGCCGAGCCTGGGCTCCTTGCACTTGCCGCCGTTTGTCCAAAACGTGGGCAGAGCGCGAATGCTATGCTTCTCGCAGATGTCCAGGAACTGACTGAAACGCTGCTTGAAACCCTTGGGGTCGTCCAGATACACGAGATGCGAGAAGAATACGCGTACGGTATTGAATCCTATGCTTTCGGCATAACCGAGTTCGCGGTCGATGATTTCAGGGGAGAATGTCTCTGCCTGCCACATCTCAATTTGGTTGATGGCATTGGATGTCACATAGTCGCATCCGACTATCCACCCCTTGTCGGCCGCCCACTCATTGGCTTTCTCTGCGCTCCAGCGAGGCTTGGGAGCGGCAAAGAGGGTGGTGAAGGCAAGAGCTGCGCCGATAAATATGCTGAGTGTCTTTTTGATCATATTCCTTTGATTTTTAGCCATCCGGCAGGAGTGTTGGTGTCCTTGACCGAATCTTCTGAATTTGCAACTGCATCGAAAATGGAGAAGTTGACGAGGCACTCACCTCCGTCTATGCTTACCTCGCTGCGGGGTACGCTGACCTCGACGAGATAACCGTTGTCGGTATCGGAAAGGGATGTGGGATTGCCGTCGTATGCCGCGCTGGCGGAAACGGGACAGTTATCAAGTTCCCGCCAGCTGCCTGCAAAGTTGCTGACGCTCTTGAGACCGTCGAGGTTTACCTTGATGCGCCTGGATGTCGCGCCGAACTTCTCGCCGTTGCAGAGGTAAATGGTGCAGAAGTCGCTCTTCGAAATCTTTTCGTCTATCACCTCGACCAGGAAATACAGGTTGTCGGCATCAGCGCTGCAGCGCAGCGTGGCACGGGCCTCACCCTTGCTTCCTACGAACAGGGCGTCGTCTTCGACCGACCAGTCGCCATTGTCGGCATCCACCTTGACGGAATGCCTGGACGCCGTTATGTCGTGGTCGAGATTGAAACGGGCTATCTGAATGCAGGCTTCTTCTGCAGAGATGCGGGAATCCCTCATGTATCCTATCACCTGATGGGAAGACGACAGGTCGAATCCTCCCCAACTGCCACGGTAAGGCAATCCGTCGAAAGCGCTTCCCCATTCGCGTGCCGTAGGGCTGCCTATCATCAGATGCTGCTTGGCATCGGTACCTCCGTATGCAAGCAGACATTCTCCGGAGCGGAACTGTACGAGATAGGGAGCAGCGCCGCGAACGACAAGGGAGTCGATACGCTGCTCGCGTGGCAGCACTTCGTCATCGACGAGGTTGACCCACACGCCGTCAGGCTTGGAAAAAGCAAGAGCAATGGAGAACTGGTCATTAGTGCCGCCGGAACTGTTGGCGACCCTCTGGTTGGCGCTTTCCATTGCAAACGCAAACTGCTTGGAGTTGTTGAGGATTACGCCGACAGGCATCTGATATGTATAGCAGTTCATCGCACCGTATGAAGAATTGCTTGGCTTGAAGTTCCACCAATGCTTGCGCATTACGCGGAAATGGCTTCCCAGGGCGGGCTCCCATGTGGTTCCTCCGTCCTTGGACCATACCATGCCGGTTCCGGAATGGCTGGAACTTATCCATGGACGGCTCTCAGAATAGAAGCACTGGATTTCCCCGTCAGGAAGTTCGATGAGGTGAGCTTCCCAGCAGGGTCCATGATAGATTTCAGTTTCTCCGTACCAGGTCTTTCCGCCGTCTTTGCTCTTCTTGACGATGAGTCCCTGGTCGGTCTGGGCGTCAAAGTTACCATAGGCTCTCACGGCCCGGAACGCGGCCACGACCAGCAGTTCGCCGCTGGAGAGCACCAGGCCGTTGGGGTTGGTGAAGTAGCGCACGTCCTTGGTCCCTATGGAGGTAGTCACTTCGTAACTCTTCCAGAGGTTGCCCATGTACGTCCAGTTCTTGAGGTCCTTGCTCAAGGCATAATGCGTATCCTTGCCGTTGGCGTCCGATACAGTGGAGTTATGCCAGAAGAGGATGTAGGATCCGTCGGGCAGGGTCCTCAGACGCGGATAATTGGGATACTGCACGTTGGAGGTGACCTCTACGAGCGAGCTGTAGTCCATCTTGAGCACCGACCTGTCCCAGCCGTCCGCATGGGAGTTCACCGGATCCTGTCTGGCGTTCAAGGAGGAGAACTCAGTCAGGACAAGCGTCTTCTGCTCGCCCTTGTTTCCCTGCTGTCCCGGGCCGTCAGGTACCTTGGGCTCGCATGAAGTGATGCAGCAGGCGGCCAGCGATGCCGACAATATGTATATGAACATGCTTTTCATCAATCCCAATATTCGTTCTGCTCCAAGTTGGCATTCTTTTCTTTCTCGCTGCGAGGTATAGCCCACTTGTTGTAGGCGTTGCCGCCCCAGATGTACTCATACATAGGGGCTCCCCAGACCTGCAGCAGACCGTTGCCGGTGGCGAATTTGGTATCTTTCCATGTTCCCCAGCGGAGTTCTTCAGTATAGAGCTGGTCTTCGCAGGCAAGTTCCCAGCGCTTCTCGGCGCGTATGCGGTCTCGCATCTCATCCTGGCCCGAAACAGCGGTGAACTCATTACCCGGTGCATTCAGAAGGGCGACTCCCGCACGGTCGCGGACCATGTTCACATAGGTGACGGCCTCCTGCCATTTTCCTTGCTCGTTGAGGGCTTCCGCAAGGCAGAGGAGAACGTCGGCGAAGCGGATGATGGGGATATCCACAGGGTTGTAGAGTACGTTGAGGTATTCGCGGCCGGCGGTTACGAACTTGCGGATCGGGTAGAACATGTAGGCCGTAGTCCAGTTGTTGAGGTCGAAACTCGGAGAGGCCCAGTCACGGTAAGGGAAACGGTAGGTGTAATCCACGGCCGCTCCGGATGCGCCGCCGCTGTAAACCGAATAGGGAGTGATCGCTATGGCCGCAAGGCGAGGGTCGCGGTTGGCGTATGCCTGGGCGATTCTGGCTTCGTTCCCCGTTGGATTGTACTGGGACAGGTCTGCGCCGTATTCCGACATGGTGGCTTTCTCCGAGTCCGTGAGGTTGTTGCGCAGGAAAAAGACGCTTCTGGCCTTGGGATCCATGGAATAGTAGCCGGGGATGTAGTCCTCCCAATTGAAGGGCTTGCCGTTCTTCTCGGTGAACGATTCCACGAAGTTGGTGTTGAGCACCAAGCTGCAATAGGCGTAACCGGTGGTGCAGTAGTTTCCGTAAACACGGCTTAGCACGTTTCCGTTGCCTTCCTGCTCCACCATCTGGGCCGAGAATATCATCTCGTCGCAATGCTCATTGGCAAGCGTGAAGAGGTCTGCATAGGAGCCTCGGGTGTATAGGCTGTAGCCGCAGTCCATTACGGCACGGAAGTCATTCTCGGCAAGTTCCCACTCTTCTTTCCACAGATGGGCCTTGCCGCGGAGAGCATAGGCAGCGCCTTTTGTCACACGGCCGTAATCGGGGCTTCCGGATGCGTATTTTGTGGGAAGTGTTTCACATTCGATGCTCTTGGTGAGGTCGTCGATGATGAAGTCCCATACGGCATCCTCGGAATCGCGTCCCTTGGTGTATTCGTCCGGAGCAAGGTTCTTTACGTAAATCGGAACGCCCCTCCAGAGGCTGTTGAGACGGTAGTAGTGATAGGCCCTGAGGAAACGGCACTCCGCAACTCTCTGTGCCTTAAGACCGTCTTCCATGTCGGGAACCTTGTCGATGTTGTTGATGACATCATTGGCGCGGTTCACGCCCTCATAGAGCCTTTTCCAGTACGTGGTGAACATTCCGTGATTGGACAGAACGGTGCCGCGCAGGTATGGATATCTGAGGTCGATATCGGTATAATTGGGGTCCATCACAGATGAAAAAGCGTCCGTGCTGAGGGCATCGGTGGTAATATAATCCCAGATTATGTTAGAATAGGCTCCGCTTACCACGCTCTCTGCCAGCAATGCCGACGAGAACATGGATGAGGAGCTGTTCTTGCTATATGGTGCACGGTCCAGGAAATCGTTGCATCCTACGAGTGCGGCAGCGGCCGCGGTGCAGAGCAAAAAGTTAAGAATCCTTTTCATAACCGCTTAGAATTTAAGGTTTACGCCGACAGTGTACTGACGGAGATTTGCATAGTAGTTCATGTTGTCCGTGAATTCCGGGTCCACACCGGGATAATCGGTGAAGGTGTAGAGATTGTCGCCGGTGAGGAAGATTCTCAGGCCCTTGACCCCAATCTTCTGCATGAGTTTCTGGGGGAAGGTGTAACCGAGGGTCACGTTCTTGAGCTTGAGGTAATCCGTCTTGTAGAGGAACAGGTTCGAATAGATGTTGGCGCCGTTCTGCTCGCCTCCGTAATTCATGGTCAAACGACCATTTCTGGAAGTGATGTTCGTGCGGGGATCGTCCGGTGTCTCGGGATCATAGAAGTAGTGGTCGTAAGCGATTGCCTTGGGAAGGGTGAACTTTGCGTCGGTGGAATACGCGTTGAAGCCCACATAGCGCCAGTAACGGGCACCGCCTCCAGCTCCTGCGAAGCGTGCGCTGAAGTCAATTCCCTTCCAGGAGGCCTCGAGGTTGAATCCGTAGAAGAACTTGGGTGTCTGGGAAACGCCCTGGAAAGTGTAGTCGTTGGCGTCGCCGTAAACACCGTCTCCGTTAATGTCGGCATAGATGTAGTCGCCGTACCAGATGCCCTTCTTGCCTATGGTCTTGTTGGGCAGGAAAGTATTACCTGCCTTCACCATGGCCTCGAGCCATGCCATGTCTTCGGGGGTTCGTATCATACCGTCCTCAGGACCGCCGGCAGGGTTGACGGAGCCGTCGGGGAAGAAGTAGGTCCCGTTGCCGTTGTAAACGCTGGCGACGAAGTATTCGTTGATGAGTTTACCCTCCAGGGTGCGGCGTGCGGCATCTACTACGGTCGTCACGTCTCCGATGTTGGTCTGATAGGTCCTTATGCCGTTGTCGTCGGCAACCCATCCGGCTTCGAGCGGGCCATTGTACTTGCTCACTACGTTCCAGTTGCGGGTAAAGTTGCCGCTGATGCCGTAGTGGAAACCGTTGACTGTATCCTGCCAGCCGAGGGTGATTTCGACACCTTTGTTAGTGACTTCGCAGAGGTTCTGATAAGGGGCGCTCTTGTTGCCTATCGTCGCAAAAACGGGTGCGCGGTACAGGATGTCGCCGGTGACGCGGTTGTACCAGTCGGCCTCGAGTGTCAGCCGGTTGCGGAAGGTGGCGAATTCAATGCCGAGGTCGGTTGAGGTCGTCGTCTCCCAGCGCAGCAGGTCGTTGGAAAGGGATGCAACTGTACCGGCACTCAGCTTGCCTCCGAATGGATAAGTGTATCCCGAAGCATAAGTGGACATATAGTCGTAATTGCCGATGGAGTTGTTTCCGAGGCGGCCCCAAGATGCACGGAGCTTGAGATTGTCGATTCCGCTGCCCTTCATCCAGTCTTCTTCGCTGACTCGCCAGCCGAGGGAGAACGAAGGAAAGAGTCCCCAGCGGCTTCTGGAAGCGAAGCGGGAGGATCCGTCGTAGCGGAGGTTGACTTCAGCAAGATATTTGGAAGCGTAAGCATAGGTTAGACGGCCGAAGAAGGATGCTGAAGCCCAGCTTTCCTGCGAACCGGTTATTGCCGAAGGATTCAGCACGTTTTCAAATTCGTCGAGTACGTCGTTCTCGAAACCGGTCTTGGATGAGACATAGCTCTGCTGGTTGACTTCGTAAGCCTCGAATCCGGCGAGGGCGCCGAGTTCATGCTTGCCGAAGGTCTTGTTCCAGCTGAAGCTGGTCTGGAACGTCCAGCGGGAGGTGTGCGCCTGGGTATAGGTCAGGGTGAGCTTGCTCAGGTCGTCATAGAAATACGCCCAGCTGTCGCGGCTGAACGAGTAGGCGTCGCCGGTTGTGGGGTGCTGCTTCTTTAGCGATTCGGTGAGGGTATAGCCGAACGAAGCGTTGTACTTGATGCTGAAGGGCAGGTAGATGTTGATGTAGGGGTTTGCGCTGATGTAGTGCGACGTTACGTTGCCCTTGTAGCGATAGAAGAAGTACAGGTTGTTGCGGGACTCTGCACTCTGCTCAGGATTCTCCATCCAGCCGTATTTCCCGTCATAATAAGGGTAGATTCCCGGAACGCCTCGCGACAACAGTGTCATGGAACCGGCGACATCGCTGAGGGTCCTGTCGTTGCGGTAACCGAAGATTCTTGCACCGACCTCCAGCCAGTTGTTGAGCTTCGACGACACGTTGGTGCGGAAGGTCGCCCTTTTGTTGCTGGTGTTGGCGATTACGCCCGGATTGTCCATCCAGGATGCGGAGATAAGGAACTTGGTCTGCTTGGTTGCGCCTGATGCAGATACGGAATGTTTCTGGTAGATACCTGGCTCGAACATGGCTTTCATCCAGTCTGTATTTGGATATGCCACATAGTTGGGATAGCCGGAATCAGAGATGCCGTTGGGATCCTTTGCCTTCTCGCGCCAAAGGTCGATCATGGTCTGGCTGAAAGGCTGGGCCTTGTCCACCTGCCATGCGGACTCGTTGATGATTTCCATATAGTCGGCATAATCGGAGATGACGCCGAAGTAATGTTCAGGCTCCTGATAGGCTGCCATTCCGGTATATTCGATGCTGAATCTGCCTTCCTTGGCTTCCCTGGTGGTAATGAGTACGACGCCGTTAGCGCCCCTGTTGCCATAGATGGCACAGGAAGCAGCATCCTTGAGTACGCTTATGGAAGCGATGTCCTGCGGGTTGACGTTGTTGATTGTACCCTCGAAACCGTCCACGATTACGAGAGGAGCCGCATTGTTGAGGGTGCCGACGCCACGGATTCGCATGTAAGCGTCTTCTGCACCAGGCATACCCGATGTCTGTGCGACATAAAGACCTGCGGAAGTTCCGGCCAGCATTGACTCGGTGGTTGTCGCAGGACGGGATTCCGAGAGCTTGGAATAATCCACGGTTGCAACGGCTCCGGTGACGTTTACGCGCCTTTGGGTACCATATCCTACGACTACGACCTCATCGAGCTGGGAGGTGTCAGGGTCGAGTGAGACATCTATTCTCGAGCCGCTGACTTTCACCGACTTAGTGGCGTAGCCGAGGAAACTCACTTCGAGAGTGGCTCCCTGGGGTGCCTGGATTTCATATTGTCCGTCCAGGTTGGTAACGACTCCGTTGCCGGTACCCGGAATGACCACGGAAGCTCCGGGAAGAGGCTCGCCGGCCTCGTCCCGGATGATTCCGGTAACTTTATTCTGGGCAAATGCAGCTATTGCAACAAATGCCAGCAATATGGTTGTAAGTATTCGCTTGCTCATAGTTATTCCTTTTACCATTCTACAGATAACGCAGTGGTTTTACCGCTCTTGTTCACGAATGCGAACAGGAAGGCGCCCAGATCGCGGGCCGCGAATTCCTCTTCTGACATGTAACGGCACTCGGTGGAGTACGTTGCGGAAGGGAAGCATACGTAATGCCCGTCGGCGACCTTGAGGTGGATGCGGATATGGCCGCTCTTTATGGCATTCTCGAGGGTGAACTGCACCTTGTAGGTAATGCCTTCGAACGAGCCGTCACGGTTGCCGTGCTCAATCATCAGCGTGCAGTCCTTGGTGAACTGGCCGTCGGGGGAGGTGAAGGTCTCGCGGTTGCACTTCCACTCCTCTCCGTCAAGATATTCCACATCCCAG
>OCTX012289013.1_pt1 | contig 27921 bp, 27 predicted proteins | sample 1539691 | NCBI WGS metagenome assembly OCTX01 (sample SAMN02144231, study PRJEB22623) | gut metagenome | biome: sheep rumen | host: Ovis aries | place: New Zealand
CTCGTTTCTACACTGCAGGAGCACGGCGCTATGCCTTATACCATCGTGGTAGCCGCTACAGCTGCCGATCCTGCCGCTATGCAGTACTATGCACCATTTGCAGGTGCCGCTATCGGTGAGTACTTCCGCGATCGTGGTCTGCCAGCCCTGGTAGTTTACGACGATCTGTCGAAGCAGGCTGTGGCCTATCGTGAGGTATCGCTGATTCTGCGTCGTCCTTCAGGACGTGAGGCTTATCCCGGTGACGTGTTCTATCTGCACTCTCGTCTTTTGGAGCGTGCCGCTAAGATGAACGAACAGCAGGAGGTGGCCGAGCAGATGAACGACCTGCCAGAGTGCATGAAGGGTCACGTTAAGGGTGGTGGTTCGCTTACCGCTCTGCCTATCATCGAGACTCAGGCCGGCGACGTATCGGCTTACATCCCAACCAACGTGATTTCAATTACAGACGGTCAGATATTCTTGGAGAGCGACCTCTTCAACCAAGGTTTCCGTCCTGCCATCAACGTAGGTATTTCGGTATCTCGTGTGGGTGGTTCGGCTCAGATTAAGAGTATGAAGAAGGTGGCTGGTACCTTGAAGATCGACCAGGCTCAGTATCGTGAGCTCGAGGCCTTCTCAAAGTTCTCAAGCGATATGGATGCTGTAACAGCTATGACGCTGGACCGTGGACGTAAGAACAACCAGTTGTTGATTCAGCCACAGTACAGCCCAATGCCAGTAGGCGAGCAGATTGCCATCTTGTATTGCGGCGTACATGGACTGATGCGTGAAGTGCCCATCGCTAAGGTGCGCGAGTGCCAGACTTCGTTCCTCGATAAGCTGCGCTCGGCTCATCCCGAAGTGATTGAGACACTGGCCAGTGGTAAGATCGACGACGAGACTACCCAGAAGATCGAGGCCGTCATGGCCGATATTGCTGGAACGTATAAAGCCTGATAGCCTATGCCTAGCCTGAAAGAAATTAAAGGCCGCATAGCCTCAGTTAATTCTACGCGAAAGATTACGTCGGCTATGAAGATGGTTGCTTCCAGCAAGCTGCACCATGCACAGGTGGCTATTCAGAATATGCTGCCTTACGAGGAGCTGCTGGAGCACATCCTCAAGTCGTTCTTAGCTGCCGAAGCCGAGGCCCAGACTATCTACGATCAGGAGCGCCCTGTTAAAAGAGCTGCATTGGTGGTGTTCTCAAGTAACTCATCGCTCTGTGGTGGTTTCAATGCCAACATCATCAAGAAGATGACACATGCTGTCGATGAGTATGCCGAAACCATTGGTCGCGACAATGTAGAGATTTATCCCATTGGTCGCAAAGTGTACGAGAAGGCACGCAAGATGGGCTTGAATGTACAGGGCGAGTATTCGGCTTTGGCCGATCATCCCAATGCACACGACTGCATCGAGATTGCTATGGAGCTGGGACGTAAGTTTGCCGAGGGCGAGATTGATAAGGTTGAACTCATCTATCACCACTTTAAGAGTGCAGGATCGCAGGTGCTTACCCGTAAAACATTCCTGCCTATTGATGTGGAGAGTGAGTTGCAGGCCGATCACGAACGCGATCTGGAGAGTGTGATTGCCACCAAGCAGAGTCAGGAGTACCTCAAGAATAGGGGAGAACGTAAGGATGAGAATGGAAAGAGCGAAGAGGTTAAGCCGCTTAACGATAACTTTATCGTGGAGCCCGACATGAACTGTGTGCTCTCCCTGCTGATGCCAAAACTGGCTCACCTGATGCTCTACACAGCCCTGTTGGATAGCAATGCTTCTGAGCATGCTGCCCGAATGGTAGCTATGCAAACGGCGACTGATAATGCCGATGAATTGCTGCGCGAACTCAACTTGCAGTACAACAAGAGTCGACAGCAAGCCATTACATCCGAATTGCTTGATATTGTGGGCGGTTCGGTTAATAACTAACAAGAGAAAGAAGTTTGCGCAACAAAAACGCAAACTTTTTTCTCTTTTTGTATAAATATTGTTAAACACCGAAACCATTATTTTAGTTCTACATATTTTTTTTATAATTTTGCAGTCGCTTAAAAAAAGGTTGAATTTAAAATTATTTAAAAAATTAAAGTGAGACGAATAAACAAAAGTCTACAGAAACACTTTGTGTGTGTGTTGTTCGTGGTTTTGGTCCAAGCATCTGCGTTGGCTCAGAAACCTGATAGTGTGCTCTATCGGCAGCTGTCAGATTATCCATTTGTGTTTGTTTCCGATTCCATTGTTTCTGCAGCACCAGTCATCACCGATTCGCTCTTTGATGAAATGTGTTTCATGCCAACCAGACTCATGAGGCCGACTATAAGGCCAGTGACCTGATGTGGGCACAGACCATCATGCAGACGGGCACCTACAACGTGCACCTGAGTTTTAAGCACGTGATGGCAGCACTCTGCATCACCGTCGATGGCGTCAACCTCTCGGACAAGGCTGTGCTCACCCTCGAAGGGATGCCCGACATCGATCAGGCCGAAGTGATCGTGGGCGACTGCTATGCCGACAAGAGTAAGGTGAACTCAAATACCTATGGCTATCAGATGAAGCATGCCTGCGATGCGGCCCAAAATGGTAAGGTGATAGGTGTGGCTGTTGTGAGCGACGACCTGCAGAAAACCTACACCAAAGCACTGAGCGAGATAGGGCAGACCGCTACCTATACCGCCTATTATGCAGGCAGTCAGACCTATCGTCTGATTGTGCCGCCATGTGAGCTGAAGAATAAGGCCACCCTGTGGTTGCGTGATGGTGAGCAGCGCTACTGCATGCCGCTGAGCCAGCAGCAGTTTGAGGCCGGAAAATGCTATTCAATGAAGATGACGATAAAATGATGAAACGATATAAGTTATTTCTCCTTGCCGCTACGGCAATTCTTGTTGCATGCAACAGCAACGACACGTATGTGCCTGACAGTGATGCCATCGAAATCCGAGGCATCCAGGCTGCTATCGGCACACAGGGCTTCGGTCTCACCCGGGCCGCTGCCACTATCGACCCGCTGAAGATATCACTCGGTCGCAACGGTTTTCAGACCGGTGACGAGATGGTGCTCACCACCGTCAAGCGTACCCAGCAGCCCCTTGAGACTTTTACCTATAGCAACCTGCGCTATCAGTATGATGGTACCAACTGAAACCGCACTGATACTGATCCAGAGAAGATATACTGGACCGACGGACATAGCGATCACACCTTTATCGGTTACAATCTGCCGTCGGCCACGTATCCTTGGGAGATAGTGACAAACGGCACTGGTAGTGATACCTTTGCCGGTGAGTTGGGCTATGGTCAGGAAACGCTGACCTATGCCAACAATGATGATGTGATGGCCGAAGACCTGCTGGTGCTCTTCAGCGACACCACGAAGGCCGATGATGGCGGACTCACCACCAGGTTTTATTTCAATCATGCCCTGAGCGGTGTGCGCGTGGTGGTCAATATCAAGGACTTTGCCGCCAGCAGCAGTGCTGTGGATACGCAGGTAGGTGTCAGCGATATGGTGCTGCATGCGCAGCCCACTAAGTTTAAGTGGGGTGCCGACAGCAAGAATCTCTCAGTGGTCAATCTCGGCGATGCACAGTCAACCAAGGACCTCAAACTGTGGTGTCCTGTGCCCGAAGGCGAGGGTACGGCCCAGAGCAAGACCTTCTCGTTCTATGGTCTCACCACGCCCCAGGATGCCGTGTTCCACGAGGTGACGGCCAATCAGCAGCCGCTCCGGTTCTCATTTAAGGTGACATACCCTGATCCCATGAATCCTGACCAACAACTCATTAAGACCTATTCTGGGGTGTTCGCTGGACAGGTGGATTTCAATTCGGGCATGTGTACCACGCTGCATATCTCGCTCAACCACAAAGACGAGCAGGTGTTTACCGACGTGACCTATAGCGACTGGAGTCTGGTGCCCACACCCGACCTGGGCGAGTTGCGCAAGAAATCCACGTTTATGGATATCAACAGCACCGTTACCATCCACACCGATGCCGCAGCCACCATCGACGATGCCACGTGGTTGTATGTTTCGGGCGATCAGGTGAAGGATATCTATGGCCATGGTGGTGAAAGTGCTGATGATGCCTATATCATCAAGTCGGCAGCGCAGCTGGTGTCGCTGGCTAAGGAGGTGAACGAGGGGGCTATGTCTTTCAAGAATAAGTTTATCCGTCTGGATGCCGATATCACCATGCAGAAGAGTACTACGGCTACGGATGTAGCGTGGACTGGTATTGGTACAGACGATCATCCCTTCCAGGGCACGTTCCTTGGGGGCGATCGCTTTATCAACCGTTTGAGCGGTAGTGGTTTGTTTGGCAATTTAGGCGATTCGGCTTGCGTAGAGCAGTTACAGATTACCACCGTTGGCAGTATCCACGGTGGGGCGCTGGCTGTAACCAATGCTGGTATTATTGGCGGTTGTCGTGTGGTGGATGATATCACTACCGATGGTGGCGCCTTGGTAGGCATCAACTCTGGCACCGTGCATGCCTGCTATTACACAGGTGCAGGCAATTTGGTAGGCACCAACACCGGTTATACAATCGGTTGCTACCAAGCCAATGACATCACTTCGTTTACAAACTCATCACTGACTACCTTTGTTAACAACTTGAATTCAATTCTAAACGAATGGTATAAAGAGAATTTTTTCAAAGGTACCAAATTCAACTACACCTTCATCCCTGGCAATTACCCCACGGTTATCGTTGCAAATCGATAACGTGGGGTCATGTGAAGTCTGAGGAGAGAAAAAGATAGAAAATCTTTTGTTCTAATCTTACTTTTTCGTATCTTTGCATCTGAAATACAAGAATAGATAAGAATGAACATCGATATACTACGCGAACTAAATGATAGTCAGCGCGTTGCAGTGGAGTATTGCGACGGCGCAAGTTTGGTGATTGCTGGTGCTGGATCGGGCAAAACTCGTGTGCTTACGTATAAGATTGCCTGGCTATTGGAGCTGGGGATGAAACCTTGGCAGATATTGGCTCTGACATTTACAAACAAGGCGGCCCGCGAAATGAAAGAACGCATAGGGCGACTTGTGGGCGAAGAGCAAGCACGCTACCTGCAGATGGGCACTTTTCACAGTGTGTTTGCGCGTATATTGAGGGCTGAGGCGGATAAGATTGGCTATAATGCTAACTTTACTATCTACGATCAGACGGATGCACGATCGCTGGTTAAAACCATTATTAAAGAGATGGGGCTTGATGATAAGGTGTATAAGCCATCTTCGGTTGCCGATCGTATTTCGTTGGCGAAAAACCATTTACTACTTCCGCAGGCATATCAACAGAGTGCCTGGGCGGCTGATGACGTAACACAAAAACGTCCGCAGTTGGCTAATATATATATAAGGTATGCTGAGAGATGTCGGCAGGCTAATGCAATGGATTTTGATGACTTGTTGGTACAGACGTGGGTGCTTTTTCAAAATCATGAGGAGGTACGACAGAAATATGTTGAGAAATTCAACTTTGTATTAGTGGATGAGTATCAGGACACGAACTTTGCGCAGCAGTCGATTGTGTATCAGTTAACCAAAGAACGCCAGAAAGTATGTGTGGTGGGCGACGATGCCCAGAGTATCTACAGCTTTCGTGGTGCCAATATCGATAATATCCTGAATTTCCAAAGTCTGTATAACAATGCCAAACTGTTTAAGTTGGAGCAGAACTATCGCTCAACGCAGCTGATAGTGCAGGCTGCAAACTCGCTCATACGACGCAATGAGCGGCAGATACCGAAGAACGTGTTCTCGAAAAACGAACATGGTGAGAAACTGCAGCTGAAGCCTGCCTACAGTGACCGCGAAGAGGCGCTGATAGTAACGCAGGATATTAAACGCCTGAAACGACAGGATAACTGCAACTGGAGTGATTTTGCGATATTGTACCGTACAAACTCGCAGAGCCGTAGTTTTGAGGAGCAGATGCGAAAAGATGGAATACCGTATCGTATCTATGGTGGACTTAGTTTCTATCAGCGTAAGGAGATTAAGGATGTGATAGCTTACTTCCGTCTGATAGCTAACCCGGATGATGAGGAGGCTTTTAAGCGAATCATCAACTACCCGGCGCGTGGCATAGGTGATACGACGGTAGGAAAAATTATACAAACAGCGCAGGCTTACGGTGTGAGCTTGTGGCAGGTTATTAAGCAGCCCGTTTTATTCCCTATGGATGTGAGTAAGGGCACGATGACCAAAATACAGAACTTTCGTCAGCTGATAGAGGGCTGGATAGAGCGATTACAAACGGAGGATGCTTACACGTTAGGTCACGACATTATCATGAACTCAGGTATTAGCAAAGACATTTACGGTGGACGCAATCCTGAGGATATTTCGCGACAGGAGAACTTGGAGGAGTTCTTGGGCGGTATGCAGGACTTTGTGGAAAGTCGGCGTGAGGAGGATATGGGTGATGAAGTATATCTGCCCGATTTCTTGCAGGAGGTAGCTCTGCTAACTGACCTTGACAGTGATGATGGCGACTCAAACGATAAGGTGGTGCTGATGACAGTACACGCTGCCAAAGGACTGGAATTCCCCACAGTGTTTGTAGTGGGACTAGAAGAGAATATTTTTCCATCGCCTATGTGCACCAACTCATTGCGTGAACTTGAAGAGGAGCGTCGCCTACTGTATGTGGCCATTACACGTGCTGAAAAACATTGCATACTGACGTGTGCGCAAAATCGATTCCGCTACGGGCGTATGGAGTATGATACGCCATCGCGTTTTATTCGTGATATCGATCCCGAACTGTTGCAAATCCACAGCGAAGCGGGTGGGGCAGATGGCTATGGTGCAGTCCAGCGTAAGGCTTACAACCGCTACGATGGCGGGGCGTACGGTACGGGTACGACAGGTGGATATAGTCGTAGTAGCCGTTTCGAGAGTGAGGGGCCTGAGTGGATGCAGAATCCACGTCCTGTGGCTACGCAGTTTAAGGCCGACCCTAAGCCCAGAGCGGTGGCGCCACGAAAGCCTGAAAAACCTGTTGATCCATTTGGCAGTAACTTTAAACGTGTGTATAATGCGGTGGCACCAAGACCGATGGCCACAGATCCGAGTGCTAGTGAATTGCACGAAGGTGTGCGTATAGAGCACATGCGTTTTGGTGTGGGTACAGTGGTACGTATTGAGGGAACGGGTGAGAACACCAAGGCTACGGTCGAATTTACCAATGCTGGTACCAAACAGCTACTACTTAAATTCGCTAAGTTTAAGGTTTTAGGATAAAAAATTAGAGCGCCTCATCATCGGGGCGCTCTATATTTCTGGGTTTAGCTTTCGGCAGATGCTTTTTCTTACGAATCCAAGCCGCTTTCCGGGCTTCGTAATCCTCATGATGCTTTTCTAAAAATCCGTCAGCCATAACTGTTTACTGTTTAAATCGAGCATAAATTACCTTTACCTGGATAGGTGAGTTGGCGCCGCCAACAAGCTTGGTGCTTGAAAGTCCTAGCTGATTGTGAATGCCCGAAATGGTAGATGTGCTATTACCATAGCTGTCGTACGAAGTCTTGGAGCTTATAGCTACAGGTACAAGTACTACCTTGTTCCAATCAGGATGCTTAGCTTCCCAAGCTGCATCGTTCTTCATGCCTTCTGCCTTTTGGCGTGCCATCTGCGTAATCAAGTTGCCAATATTACTAAAAGTGTAAGCATTGGTAGCAAGAGTGGCCATAAACGATGTGGTATAATCGTACATGGTTTTGTTTTCGAAGAACGAGTATAGGCTATCTTTCTGTACCATCAGAATGTTATCGGGTGTGCTGATGGGGAACTTGGCGTTTTGTACACCGCTGTTCTGACGTTCGAAACTAATGCTTACCGACAGCAGTGAGTCGTTAGCATGAGCCTGCGAGATATCATCTACTGGCAGTGTTACCTCGGTAAAGATGCCAGCAGGCGACTTGATGTAAGTACAGCTGTTGTCGGCAATCAAGCGGGTAAGAGCTGCCTTATCGTTCTCGATATGTGAAGTTTGCAAAACCTCAGGGGTTGACGACAGATAGATTGTAGCCGTGTAAGTCGTATCGGTTTTGTATCTGTATTGTGTAACCAGGTCAATCTGTGCGATGTTAGCCATTACACCCAGTCCGTCGGAAACCTCGAAGTTAAAGCCTGGTACCAATGTATGTATAAAGGTGTAGGCATTCTTGAACTGTTCGGGATTCTTATAATACTGGCGCATCAGGAAGGTACCATAGTTGTTATAGGTGTTTCCGTCCTTATCAGTATAAGGATCGTTGAGCGAAATGCTGGCAAACTCGGTGTAACCAGATGTTTTTCGAAGACTATCGGAGAAATGCAGGTTTGAGAGAGCAAACGACGAACTCTTTGAGATACCGCTCTTTCGTACATAGCCCTCGATAGCTGGGTTGAAATTACTATAGTACGAACCGTCTTCTACAGGCTTATCCAACTCTTTTACTTTTATCTTAATTGGTGTAAGTGAGTCGCCATAACATTTTGAACGGTTAAAAATAAGCCAAATTTCGCATGAGTCGGCAGCGATATCACCATCGCTCTCACCAAGAATCGTACTTTTGTCGGGCAGATTAAAGCCTTCGAGCATATTAAACTGAGCCATAAACTCGTTCTTAACATACGAGTTCGTTTCAGGGTCTTTTACCTTTCCGAAATAGCAATCAAAGTTTTTAGAATACACCGAATCGGCCATGATAGATCTTGATGTGGCCTGGTACAAACCGGTAGAGAACACCATCTTATCGCTCTCGTTGGTAATCGATGAGCCGATCGTTTCGGTGTCTTCGCTACAAGATATCATCGCCATTGCGGTGATAGCAATCGCTGTAAACAATCTAAGTTTCATGTATCGTTGTTTTGGACTTTATTTCTCTTATTTAGCCTCGTCGGCATAGAGCGACTCATAGAATGTCTCGTAGGCATCGCCAAAGTCTTCCTGATAACCGAGCAGTGGCTTATTCTTGGCAATCGCGTAATCGCTAAGCAACTGACTGGCATCGGGCACAGCCTGGATAACACCATCGCTATAGTCGATAGCTAACTTGCCTAACTCGTCGAAGTCGAACTGGTCCTTATAATCGGTAAGCAACTCGGGCTTTGCATCGCGGAATTCCATGAACTGTTTAAACTCAGAACCGAAATCCTTCTCGATGCTTTTGTTATAGAGCGATGTTACTACCTTAGTTTCGGCAAATGAAGGCTCGTCGCGATAGGCGGTCTTTACGTAGAAAGGCACTACACCAGCCATCCATCCCTGACAGTGGATGATGTCAGGTACCCAGCGCAACTTCTTAACTGTTTCGAGAACGCCGCGTGCAAAGAAAATGGCACGCTCACCATTATCGTCGTACTCTACGCCCTGTTCGTCACGCTCTATCAGACGCTTACCAAAGTAGTCGTCGTTATCGATGAAATACACCTGAACGCGAGCCGATTGGATGGAGGCTACCTTAATGATAAGAGGGTGGTCGGTATCGTTAATGATAAGGTTCATACCCGAAAGTCGGATGACTTCGTGTAACTGACCACGACGCTCATTAATATTACCCCACTTTGGCATGAAAGTGCGAATCTCGTGATTGCGTTCCTGCATAACCTTTGGAAGGTTCTTTCCCATGAGTGACAATGCATTGTCGGGGACGTAAGGAGTAATCTCCTGATTGATAAATAGTATCTTCTTTTTAGCCATCTTTGGATGATTTTACCACGCAAAGGTACTAATTATTTTGCACAAAGTCGTCAATATGTGCTCGTTTTTAGCAAAAATTAGGCACTTTGAGGTCGTTTTTTGGGTTTATTATTCGGTTTTTTATAAAAAATGGTGTAAAAATGACCTTAAACGAACCTTTGGATAAGTGCTACAAATCGATCGCCATACTTGCCTTTTTTATGTTCGCCGATGCCCTGTATGTTGCCAAACTGAGCCAGTGAGGTGGGCTTGATGGTGGCTAAGGCATGCAATACCTTGTCGCTGAAAACAATGTATGGTGGGAATCCTTCTTCTTCGGCGCATTGTTTGCGGAGTTGACGAAGAGCTTCGAATAGTTTTGGATCTTCGATTCCTGTAGTTGGTGGCAGGCCTGGGATGGTGATGGTTGGAATCTCTAAACGCAACTTGGGCTTCTTTTTGGGGGCTTCCTTGGCGCTATGGTCAACCACACACAGTTGAGCGGTTTTTCGACCGTATAGCACATCGTCACCTATAGCGGTAACCTTTACCTTGTTGTCTTCATTGTAAGCAATCTCTATAAAACCCATTTGCAGCATCTGCAATAGATAGTCCTGCCAGTCGGTCAAACTCAGATCGCGTCCCACACCGAAGGTTTTCATTCTGTCGTATCCCTGGCGCATCACCGTGGGGGAACGCATGCCTTTCAGTATCTCGATAATAGTTGAAACACGAATATCTTCGTTGGCGCGTTTGGCTGCGCTCAGTGCCATCTGTACGTAGCGGGTGCCGTCGAAACGTTTGGGTGGGTTATCGCACACGTCGCAGTTGCCACAGTCGTGGTCTGTCTGCTCGCTAAAGTAGTTCAGAAGTATGCGGCGGCGACAAACGTTCGATTCTGCATATTCCTGCATGCGTTTCAGCTTGTCCATATTCACGTCCTGCTGTCCGCTTTGGCGGGCAAATTCGGTGAGCTGTATGATGTCGGCTAGCGAATAGAAAAGTACCGTGTCGGCTGGGGCACCATCTCGACCGGCTCGACCAATTTCCTGATAGAAACTCTCGATGCTTTTGGGCATGTTATAATGGATTACCCAACGTACGTTGCTCTTATCGATGCCCATACCGAAGGCGATAGTGGCGCAAACCACCAGCAGTTGGTCGTTTTTGAACTGTTCTTGAGTTTGACTGCGCTCTAACGAGGATAATCCTGCATGATAAGCGGCGGCATTGATGCCTTTTTTGCGTAGGTCGGCAGCTACTTTTTCAGTGCTTTTTCGACTTAAACAGTATATGATGCCTGCATCGTTAGGGCGTGCCTTAATGAAGTTGAGAATGAAGTGTAACTTTTCTGCCGATTTGTATCCTCTTTTTACTGACAAACTTAGGTTGGGGCGATCGAAACTTGATACGAACTCGCGCGCGTTACTTATTTGTAATTGTTTAAGAATGTCCTGACGGGTGATTTTATCGGCAGTTGCCGTTAGTGCCATTATAGGGACGTGTGGAAACTTGTTGCGAAGCACGCCAAGTTGAGTGTATTCAGGGCGGAAATCATGCCCCCACTGGCTAATGCAATGAGCCTCGTCAATAGCAAAAAGTGATATTTGCAGATGCTGCATGAAATAATCCATTTCGGAAAGCAGCTTTTCGGGGGATATATATAACAATTTTATCTGTCCTGTTAGGCATTTGCGACGAATAACGGTGTCGGTAGTTGGATCGTTTCCACTGTTCAGAGCCTCGGCTTCGATACCGTTAGATCGGAGTGTTTCTACCTGATCTTTCATCAGGCTGATTAGTGGTGAGATTACAATAGTGATGCCAGGCAAGGCTAAAGCGGGAATCTGGTAGCAAATACTTTTACCACCTCCTGTAGGCATGAGCACTAATGCGTCGTTTCCTGCAATCACATGGCGGATGATTTCTTCCTGATTCTGGCGGAAGGAAGAATAGCCGAAATATTGTCGTAGAATGATAAAAATATCCATAAAATTTCAAATTTTCGGCAAAGGTAATACTTTTTTTGTAATTTTTCGGATTTTATCTTTGCTAAATGAAAAAAACTTTTTATCTTTGCACATCGTTAAAAATAAAGGTCAAAAAAGCAAATGGCAAAGTACAACATTATTGAAAAGAAAGAGAAGGCAGCTGCATACAGAAGTTTGGTAAGTCCCAAAATGATGGATGAGATGCAGGAAAAAATCATGAACATCATCGTTATGCAGAAGAAGTATCGCGACAAGGATTATTCTGCAAAGAAGCTTGCTGAAGATTTAGGTACAAACACACGTTACATCTCGGCTGTTGTAAACGTTCGTTTTCACATGAACTATACTTCGTTTGTAAATAAGTATAGAATTGATGAAGCAATGAGTATTTTGGTTGATAAGCGCTATCAGGAGTTGCGCATGGAGGAAGTGAGTGATATGGTTGGTTTTGCCAATCGTCAGTCGTTCTACGCTTCGTTCTATCGCGTGATGGGCATGACGCCACGCGAGTATCGCCTGCAGCACCTGGAGCAGCATCCAACAATGAAGGCTACCAGCGTTAAACGTGGTCGTAAACCCAAAAATGCCAAGTAAACGTGGGATTTAATTATCAGGACGAGCGTTTCGCTGATTTGCAAATGCTTCGTTATCGTCTGAATGGTTTTGAAAAACTGTCGTTGCAACAAAAAAAGTTGGTTTATTACCTTTCAAAAGCAACGTTGTTCGGGCGAGATATAACATTTGATCAGTTTGGAAAATACAACCTCCGCATCCGCAAGATGTTGGAGGTTGTGTATGTTGATATGAATATGCCGCACGATACAGCTGAATTCAAGGAGCTTGAAGTTTATCTTAAACGCGTGTGGTTTTCGAGTGGTATTCATCATCACTATGGTTGCGAAAAGTTTAAGCCAGGTTTCTCGGCCGACTATCTGCGTCAGGCGCTCCACCAGGTGGAAGCGTGTAAGTTGCCGTTGAAATCGGGTGAAACCGTCGATGAGATGTGTGATGAACTCTTCCCTGTGATTTTTGACGAGCAGTTGATGGCTAAACGTGTAAATCAAGCCGACGGCGAGGATTTACTCATGACATCGGCCTGCAACTTCTATGATGGAGTGACTCAAGCCGAAGCTGAAGCTTACTATGAACAGCAGAAGCAAGCGGAGATGAACCCCGACACACCGCCTTCGTATGGTTTGAATTCGACGTTGGTGAAGGAAAATGGTGAAGTGAAGGAGCTGGTTTGGAAAGTCGGTGGTAAGTATTCTAATGCCATCCGTCATATTATATACTGGTTGGAAAAAGCTTCTGAGGTGGCCGAAAACGAGCAACAGAAGAAGGTGATTTCTGAATTGATAACATATTATCAATCAGGTGATTTGCACGCATTTAATAAATATAGTATTGAATGGCTGAAGGAGCATGATTCGTCAATCGACTTTATTAATGGATTCATTGAAGTGTATGGCGACCCATTAGGTCTGAAAGGCTCTTGGGAGGGGTTGGTAGAGTATATCGATGAAGAAGCCACCCATCGTACCCAGACCATTAGTAAAAATGCTCAATGGTTTGAGAATCACTCGCCAGTAGATCCTCGTTTCCGCAAACCAGTTGTAAAAGGCGTGTCGGCCAATGTGATATGCGCAGCTATGCTGGGAGGTGATGAATATCCCGCTACAGCAATTGGAATTAATCTGCCAAATGCCGACTGGATTAGAGCTCGGTATGGTAGCAAGAGTATCACCATCAGCAATATTACCGATGCGTACAATAAGGCGTCGAAGGGTAATGGTTTTAAAGAGGAATTTGTGAGCGACGAGGAAACACTACGCCTTATAGATAAATATGGCGATGTTTGTGATGATTTGCATACAGATTTGCACGAATGCTTGGGGCATGGTAGCGGACAATTGTTGCCTGGTGTTGACCCTGATGCATTGAAGGCTTACAGTAGCACGATTGAAGAGGCTAGAGCCGACTTGTTTGGGTTGTATTATATAGCCGATAAAAAACTGGTGGAGTTGGGCTTGGTGCCCGATGAGGAGGCGTATAAATCGCAGTATTATACCTATATGATGAATGGTTTGATGACGCAGCTGATTCGTATTACTCCTGGTAACCAGTTGGAGGAGGCGCATATGCGCAACCGTGCACTTATAGCTCGTTGGTGTTACGAGAACGGTGATGTAATTAAACTGGTGAAACGTGAAGGTAAAACCTACGTCGAAATTAGTGATTATGTTGCATTACGTACATTGATAGCCCGCTTGCTGTCGGAGATACAGCGTATAAAGAGTGAAGGCGACTATGAGGCAGCTCGTTCCCTGGTGGAACGTTATGCCGTAAAGGTAGATGCTGAACTGCATGCGGAGGTACTTGAAAGATACAAAAAACTGAATCTGGCGCCTTATAAAGGTTTTATTAATCCACAATTGTTGCCAGTTTACGATGAAAAGGGTAATATCTGTGATATAGAAGTAAGCTATAGCGAGGGGTATGCCCACCAGATGCTGCGTTACAGCGCTGAGTACGGTACATTAATATAAGTTTTTAGAAATGGATCTAAACCAACAGATAAAGGAAATTAAGCAATCATTCCGTTTGATGATGGACGGAATGGTTGCTGCTTCTATGCGCAATAAAGGTGTTGACTATAAACTGAATTGGGGAGCCACGCTGCCTCGACTGAAGGCTAAGGCCGAAGAAATTGGGCAGAACTACGATTTGGCGATTGCTCTCTGGAAGGAGAATGTGCGCGAATGCAAGATATTGGCCACTATGCTGATGCCAGCCGATAAGATGCTGCCGGAAGTGGTGGATATTTGGATGGAACAAACAGATTCTCAAGAAATAGCAGAACAGGCTTCGTTTAACTTGTATCAGTATCTGCCTTACGCTGCCGAAAAGGCTTACACCTGGATGGCTTCGGATAAGGAACTGTATCAGCTTTGTGGATTCCATATCCTGTCGCGACTGTTTATGAATGGACAAGAGCCAAACGAACGTGGTATTAACGAGTTTGTCGATCAGGCATTAGCGGCGCTACAAGGTGACAGCTTAATGGTGAAAAAAGCAGCTATGAATGCCATGAATAGATTTGCAGAACTTGGATTAGTATACGAACGTCTTGCAAAAAGTGCATTAAAAAGAGCTAATTTAGAATTTTTTTAAATAAAGTTTCTTTTATCTGCCCGAAAATGCGTACCTTTGTGCGGTTTTCTTGATAGATTTAGATGAAAGAAAGTGTAATTGTGGCCGTAGAGCGCCTTTTGGATAACTATCTTGAGATGAATAATCATCGCAAGACGCCTGAGCGTTATACTATTCTCAGGGCCATCTACAGCATGAATGGGCACTTCACACTTGAGGAACTGAAAGCCCGGCTTGCACAGGAGATGGATTTTCCTGTAAGTAGGGCTACCTTATATAACACACTGAATCTGTTTATGTCGCTTCGACTTGTAGTAAGGCACCGTTTCCAAGGTACTACTAAGTATGAGGCCTGCTACGATAACCAAAGTCATTGTCATCAGATATGTACCATATGCGGTAAGGTAACTGAGGTGAAATCGCCTGAGATTATTGCTGCAGTGGAGAATATGCATCTGAAGCGATTCAGAAAAGACGGCTTTACACTGTATGTTTATGGCGTGTGTAGTAGTTGCCAGACAAAGATGACAAAGCGAAAGAAGACAACAACTGTCATAAAAAAGAGTAACAACAAGAATAAAACTGAAAAATGAACAAAGGTAAAGTTGATGTCCTGCTGGGATTGCAGTGGGGCGACGAAGGAAAAGGTAAGGTGGTCGATGTGCTGACCCCTAAGTACGATGTGGTTGCCCGTTTTCAGGGTGGTCCTAACGCTGGTCATACACTGGAGTTTGAGGGACAGAAATATGTACTCCGCTCAATTCCGTCGGGTATTTTCCAGGGTGACAAGGTGAACATTATCGGTAATGGTGTAGTGCTGGCTCCCGACTCGTTTATGGAAGAGGCCAAGGCACTCGAGGCAAGTGGTCATGAACTGCGTAGCCGTCTGCACATCTCAAAGAAAGCCCATCTTATCATGCCTACTCATCGTGTGCTGGATGCTGCATACGAGGCTCAGAAGGGTAAGGATAAGGTAGGTACTACCGGTAAGGGTATCGGCCCTACTTATACCGATAAGGTAAGTCGTACCGGTTTGCGCGTTGGTGATATCCTTGAAAACTTTGAGGAGAAGTACGCTAAGGCAAAGGCTCGCCACGAGGCTATCCTGAAGTCGCTCAACTTTGAGTACGATATCACTGAGGTGGAGAAGAAGTGGCTGGAGGGTATCGAGTATTTGCGCCAGTTCCCCATCGTTGATTCAGAACACGAAATCAATAACCTGTTGAAGGGCGGTAAGAGTGTTCTGTGCGAGGGCGCACAGGGTACTATGCTCGATGTAGACTTTGGTTCGTATCCTTTTGTTACATCATCTAACACAATCTGTGCAGGCGCTTGTACAGGTCTGGGTATCGGTCCTAACAAAATTGGTGACGTTTACGGTATCATGAAGGCTTATTGTACACGTGTTGGTGCAGGCCCATTCCCAACAGAGCTGTTCGACGAGACAGGCAAGAAGATTCGCGACCTGGGTCACGAGTACGGTGCTGTTACCGGTCGTGAGCGTCGTTGCGGTTGGATCGACCTGGTAGCCCTGAAGTACTCTATCATGGTGAACGGTGTTACCCAGCTGATTATGATGAAGAGTGACGTACTGGACGGTTTTGATACCATCAAGGCTTGCGTGGCTTATAAGCAGAATGGGCAGGAGATCGACTACTTCCCATACAATATTGAGGATGGCATTGAGCCTGTATATCAGGAGCTGCCAGGCTGGAAGACTGACATGACCAAGTTTACCAGCGAAGAACAGTTCCCCAAGGAGTTCAACGATTACATTCAATTCCTCGAGGCACAGTTGGAGACACCTATCTCTATCATTTCTATTGGCCCCGACCGTGATCAAACAATTGTAAGAAAGAAGTAATAAATGGCACAGAAACCAAGTATACCCAAAGGAACACGCGATTTTTCGCCCATGGAGATGGCGAAGCGCAATTATATTTTTGATACTATCAAACAGGTGTATCAGCTCTATGGCTTTCAGCAGATAGAGACGCCTGCCATGGAAACCCTCGGCACGCTGATGGGAAAGTATGGCGAAGAAGGCGACAAACTGCTGTTTAAGGTGCTGAACTCTGGTGATTACCTTTCGAAGGTAACGCCTGAGGAACTTGCCGAGCGTAACTCGCTGCGCCTGGCAGCCAAACTCTGCGAAAAGGGGTTGCGCTACGACCTGACCGTACCTTTTGCCCGTTATGTGGTGATGCATCGCGACGAACTGCAGTTGCCTTTTAAGCGCTATCAGATGCAGCCAGTATGGCGCGCCGACCGCCCACAGAAGGGGCGTTACCGCGAGTTCTGGCAGTTTGATGGCGACATTGTTGGTTCCGACTCGTTGCTGAACGAGGTAGAACTGATGCAGATTGTAGATACTGTGTTCAGTCGTTTCGGCGTTCGTGTGCAGATTAAGATCAACAACCGCAAGATCCTGACAGGTATCGCCGAGGTAATCGGCGCTGCCGAGAAAATTGTGGATATTACCGTAGCTATCGATAAGTTAGATAAGATTGGGCTCGACAATGTGAATCAGGAACTGCGTGAGGACGGACTGACCGACGATCAGATTGAGAAGTTGCAGCCCATCATCTCGCTCGAAGGAACCAACGATGAGAAGCTGAATACCATTGCTGAAGTATTGGCCGCCAGCGAGACAGGTTTAAAGGGTGTTGAGGAAACGCGCTTTATCCTTGATACGCTGAAGACAATCGGACTGAAGAACGAGATACAGCTCGACCTGACACTGGCTCGTGGTTTGAACTACTATACTGGTGCCATCTTCGAGGTAAAGGCTCTCGACGTACAGATTGGTTCGATTACAGGTGGTGGTCGTTACGACAACCTGACTGGTATCTTCGGTATGCCTGGCATCTCGGGCGTAGGTATCAGCTTTGGTGTGGACCGCATTTTCGATGTACTGAATGCACTCGACTGCTATCCAAAAGATGCTACCAACGGCACCCAGTTGCTGTTTATCAATTTTGGTGATAAGGAGACTGCTTATTGTCTGCCATTCGTAGCCAAGGCTCGCGAGGCTGGCATTCGAACAGAGATATTCCCAGATTCTACTAAGATGAAAAAACAGATGTCGTATGCCAACGCCAAGCAGATTCCATTTGTAGCTTTGGCTGGTGAGAATGAGATGGCTGCTGGCAAACTGACACTGAAGAATATGGAGACTGGTGAGCAAAGCCTAATCACTATCGAAGAAATTATTAAAACGATTCTTTCGTAATCGTTGGTATAACTATCCAATCCCCCTCCGATGATGGAGGGGGATTGCTACTAAAACAATTAAAACAATGAAGAAATTTACCTTTATATTCTTTTTAGGCGGATTGTTGCTCTTTACAGCGATGACTCCCGACAAGCACACCACTATTTTTGTGATTGGCGACTCGACAGCTGCCAACAAAGATACTACTGGCGGCAAACAGGAACGCGGGTGGGGCATGATGCTTCAGGATTGCTTTGATGGCGATTATATTGTAGTAGATAACCATGCTGTGAACGGCCGTAGTTCGAAGAGTTTTATCGACGAGGGGAGATGGGATAAGGTGTTGGAGCGTATCAAGCCCGGCGATTATGTGATTATCCAGTTCGGACATAACGACGAGAAACCCAAAGCAGATCGCCATACCGATCCGGGTTCGACGTTCGATTATAATTTGGCTAAGTATGTGCGCGAAACCCGCGAACATGGTGGCATTCCCGTACTGATGAATCCAGTGGTGCGTCGCAATTTTTTTGTGGTAGCCCCCCAGAATGATGACGACGAGAAGCTGCGTACGTCAACTTTTAAGGATGGTGTGAAAATGATTGAGGGCGACACACTTTACGATACTCATGGTTTGTATCGTGTGGCTCCAAGAGATGTGGCAATCCGAATGAACTGCCACTTTGTGGATGCCAACACCATTACCCACAACTTGGAGCAAGGTCTGGGAACCGAGGCATCGAAGAAGTTGCACATGTGGTATCGTCCAGGCGAGGAACCGTCGGAACCCAAAGGTAAGCAGGACAATACACATTATAATATATATGGTGCCAAAGTAGTTGCCAATCTGTTGGCCGATGCGCTCTGCAAAGAGATTCCTGTGCTGAGTAGATATCGCAAATAACGCAATTACGCAACATTATTAAAATAAATCCTGCAAAATATTTGTGGGATTAATTTTTTATGCTTATATTTGCAGCGCAAGTATTAAAAATACGAAAGATAATATCATGTATTAATAACTAAACAAATTACGATTATGACAAAGAAATTTATTTGTGCTGTATGTGGCTACATTTACGAAGGCGAGAATCCTCCCGAAAAGTGTCCAATCTGTAAGGCTCCTGCCTCTAAGTTCTCTGAGTTGAAGGATGACGGCGACGTAACTTATGCTACCGTGCATCGCATTGGTGATGGCAAGCCCGAAGGCGTATCTGAAGAGATGATTAACGATCTGCGTGCTCACTTTAATGGTGAGTGTGGCGAGGTAGGTATGTATCTGGCAATGGCTCGTCAGGCCGATCGCGAGGGTTATCCTGAGATTGCTGAGGCATTTAAGCGCTATGCTTTTGAGGAGGCTGATCATGCTTCACGTTTTGCAGAGTTGCTGGGCGAGTGCGTATGGGATACCAAGACCAATCTGGAGAAACGCGCCGCTGCCGAGGCTGGTGCTTGCGAGGATAAGTTCCGTATCGCCAAGAATGCTAAGGCTGCTGGTTTCGATGCTATCCACGACACTGTTCATGAGATGGCTAAGGACGAGGCACGTCATGGAGCAGGCTTTGCTGGATTGCTGAAACGCTATTTTGGTAAGTAGTCTGCACAATAAAATCATGAATAATCCGTTTTATCATTAAGATGATGAAACGGATTTTCTTTTTTATATTGTTGATAATTGGCTTTGTGGCCTGTGCCGACGACGATTCGTTCTCGGCCAATACGGGTTTGAAACTTGTTTTTCCAACGGATACTATCAAGCTTGATACTGTATTTAGTCGAACCGCATCTTCTACCTATACGTTCTGGGTTCATAACCGTAATAACAAGGGGCTAAAGTTGCAAAGCGTACGATTGAAGCGTGGCAATCAGACGGGATTCCGCGTAAACGTAGATGGTATCTATCTGGATAACACGAATGGTTCGCAAACCAGCGATATAGAGATACGTCAAAACGACAGTATCTTGGTGTTTGTTGAGATAACACCACATGAAACCTATCAGACTACGCCTGCAGAGATTACCGATCAATTGGTGTTTTTGATGGAAAGCGGTACTGAGCAGAGCGTATGTTTGCAAGCGTGGGCCTGGGATGCTATCAAGTGCGAACAACCTGTTATTGAGCGCGATTCGGTGATAGAATCAGAAAAACCTTTGGTGATTTTTGGTGATTTCATCGTAAAAGAAGGAGCGCATCTAACTATCCGCAATACTACACTTTATTTCCATGCCAACGCAGGGATGGAAGTATATGGCACATTGCATACAGATAACTGTACTATGCGGGGTGACCGTTTAGACCGCATGTTCACTTATTTGCCTTATGACCGCGTTTCTGGGCAATGGCGAGGTGTTCGATTGCATGCTGAATCAAATAATAACACGTTGAATACCACGCAAATACGAAATTCTTCTTTAGGTTTGGTTTGTGATTCAGCAGCCTTCGATAGTACGAGTTATCGCTTAAAAATGCGGCAGTGTGTGGTACATAACTGTCAGGGCGATGGTATAAAATTATCTAATGCACATGTGCGTTTTGAGAATTGCCAGCTATCGAATGCGATGGGCGACTGTCTGAATTTAAACGGTGGAATGGTCGAAATCGTGAATTGCACCTTAGCTCAGTTCTACCCATTTACTGGTGGACGTGGGGCTGCCTTACGCTTTACCAATTACACTTCGCCATTATATAGTTTGACATGCGAAGAAACCATTGTGACTGGTTACGATGATGATGTGCTGATAGGCGAGCAAGCCGCAAATGGCACAGCGTTCAACTATATGTTCGCTAACTGTTTGCTGCGCACTCCAAAGATTGAGGATTCAATCCATTTCAACGATATCATCTGGGAGTCGCCCGACGATGAGATTCAAGGAAAAGCACATTTTATCAAGATTGATGAAGACAATCTTGACTATGATTTCCACCTTGATGCCGTATCGCCGGCAGCAGGATTAGGATGTTATCGTTAGAAATTAGAGAATGTGAGTGGCATCAACTCTCTAATGCCATCAATCACATACACGTACTTCTTGCCGTATAACAGAATTCGAATAGGTGCTTTTGCACGAGTCTCAGATTCGATAATAACCTGACGACACGAACCGCATGGACCAACAGGCTCATCTTCCAGGTCGCCGTGGGTTCCGCGAGCGGCAATAGCCAACATACGTACGGGCTGATCGGGATACTGAGCGCCAGCTGCAAATAAAGCTGTTCGCTCGGCACATAAGCCAGATGGATAAGCTGCATTCTCCTGATTACAACCTATTATTTCAACTCCATTATCCAAACGTACTGCGGCTCCTACACAAAACTTAGAGTAGGGGGCATAACTACGGCTTGTGGCCTCGATTGCAAGCTCTACCAGGTGGCGTTCCTCGGCGCTTAGCTCTTCCATGGCATACACTTTAATAACCGACTTTAGCTCCAATTCTCTCATAAAATACTATATTTTTCTGCAAAAATACAAATAATTCAAGAGAAATCATTAATTTTGCACAAATAAATAATAATATATGAGGAATTTTGTCGTTTTTATAGCCTTATTGATGTCGGTTTCTGCTTTTTCGCAGGCGAAATGGAATCAGGCTTATCAACAATATGTAGATAAATATAAGGATATTGCTATTGAGCAGATGCAGCGCTATCGCATACCAGCCTCGATAACGCTGGCCCAAGGACTATTAGAGAGTGGAGCCGGACGTAGCGAATTAACACGTAACAGTAATAATCATTTTGGAATCAAATGTAATAATGGTTGGACGGGACGTCGTACTTACCATGATGATGATATGCGTAACGATTGTTTCCGCGTGTACGATAATGCATTTGAGTCATACGAGGATCACTCTAAATTTCTGGCAAGCAATCAGCGCTATCGTTCTCTGTTTAATTTGAAAACTACCGACTATCGGGGATGGGCAAAAGGTTTGAAGGCAGCCGGCTATGCTACCAATCCAATATATGCCGAAAAACTGATAGAAATTATCCAGTTATACAAACTATATCAATACGACAATGCCAAAGGTTACGACCACTTTATGGCACAACGCACAAAGGTGCACGAGATGGATGGTGCAGCCTTGCACTCTATCAAGATATTTAATAAGAACTATTACCTGATAGCTCGTCGGGGCGATACCTATAAATCTATCGGCAAGGAAGTTGGTATCAGCTACCGCAAGATAGCTAAGTATAACGAGCGTCATCGTAAAGACCAACTACAGGAAGGCGAAGTTGTTTGGTTGAAGAAGAAACAACGCAAAGCACCTAAAGACTACAAAGGCCGCTTACACTATGTGCGCGAAGGCGAATCAATGTATTCTATCGCTCAGATGTATGGTATTCGTCTGAAGAATCTGTATAAGATGAATCATCTGTCGCCTGAATACCAGATTAGGGTGGGAGATGGTCTCCGCTTGAGATAAAAAAATAGGGGGCTTAATGCCCTCTATAACCATGAGCGGAATACGGGAATCGAACCCGCCTCCCAGGCTTGGGAAGCCCGTGCACTACCGATGTGCTAATTCCGCAGTCTGAATAAGATCTCTGATACTTTTACCCAGGAGAGCCGATAGCCGGACTCGAACCGGCGACCCACGCATTACGAATGCGTTGCTCTACCAACTGAGCCATATCGGCAGGTCTCCTTTAGCGGGTGCAAAAGTAATATTTTTATTTGGTACCTGCAAATTTTACGCCTCTTTTTTTCGTATAAAACGTTATTTTTTGGTTCGTTGACCGATTCGGCTGGTTGGTTGATGCAATTGTGGTGTTGGCTGATAGCTGCCAGAATCAGTTTAAACCAGAGGAGAATCCATACGTCAAAAAAGCAGTTACAACAAGTAACAAACAACGAACTTGAATACAGTAATAATTAAACAAAAGAGAAAATGAAAAGAATGATGATGACAATGCTCGCCGCTGTACTGATCGGTTCATCGGTGATGGCACAGGAAGAGAAAAAAGAACCACGTGAACCACGCAAGTTTGACAAAACAGAAATGGTGAAGCACCGAACTGATGAAACAGTGAGCCGCTATAAACTCAGCGACAAGCAGGCTAAGCAGCTACTGGAACTGAATACAAAGTATGCCGATAAGATGGGGCCTCGCGGTTTTCATCGTCCCCATCATCACGGTCGTCCAGGTGCAGGAAGACCTTCAATGCCTCCCAAGGATGAAAAGGGCAAACGTCCTGAACCACCTAAGGATGGTGCAAAGATGAAGGAGCACAGGCAGCAGATGGAGAAAACAATGAAGGCCTACGATGCTGAGTTGAAAAAGATTATGACCGACGAGCAATACAAGAATTATCAGGCCGACAGAAAGAAATTCCATAAAAAAGATAAAGTAGCCAAATAGGCTACTTTTCTTTTCATCGTATGTTCAGGAACTTATGTGTTTGCAGCGACAGATGCCAATGTGGGTGCTGCAGAATATAATCTACACATTGCTGGATAATCTGCTGGTTATGCGCTATGTCGCCTGTATCGCATGGCTGCAGGCATAGCGTCGTCGATCTGCAACGATGGTTCGCCACCTGTAATCACCACAAATCCAATACAATAAACCATAATCTAAAAGCTTCCACCGCACAGAGGCGTGTGGGTAGGGAAAAACATTCTTTTTTCAGTTGTTCTGAAATACAATCATTTGATTTTTATCAATAAAGCGATTGTGTTCGTACACAAAATGGTCAAACTGTAACCATTATATCGAAAATCGTCGTACCTTTGCAGCGTCAAAAAGACATAAAGGATAACATTAATAAAGTAGGGCGGCAACAGTGGCCGTTCTGAGTTAAGAAAAGAAAGGTAAAAAGATGAAAAAGATATTTTTGACAATGGTTGCTTTGCTGTGCATGACTACAGCTTTTGCAAAGAATGAGTCAGCAGCCCCTGAGTCAACTAACGTTGCAGCTTATGATTTGAACATCAATATCAATAAACTCACCGACGCTCTGAATCTGACAAACGATCAGAAAGAGGCTGTTGAGAACATCTACAACATGTTTAATACTGAGATGAGTTATGCAGCACAGTATTGCAATAGCGAGCGCGAGGTAATGGTTAAGCGTGCTATTGATACTGATGTGAAGCATATGAGCTACGTACTTAACGACGAGCAGATGAGTAAGTACATGGCCATTCTCAATGCTACCATCAAAAATCGTGGACTTATAAAGTAAGAATTCATATTTGTTTTTAGTTAGTAATTGGTTAGTCTGTTATGGGGCGTTCTTGCAGGAACGCCCCATTCATTTGTCATTAATAAAATTCTTGGTAGTCATATCATAATATAATGCTTCCAGTTCCTGTAGAGTTAAATTTTCTACGGAGTGTTCGATAATTCGTATTAACTCTTCGCGACGAAAGTCTTCCGACTTCGTGTATTTATCCATATATCCCATAATTATTATTTTATTTAGTCCATGTTCATACTAAAACTTATTAAATCTTGATGCAAAGGTATTTATTTTTCTGCAATTTTTTCTACTTTTGTGCCCAAGTTTACATATCTTTAAGAAAGCAATGGATATCAGAGAGTTATTAAATGCAACCGATCACTTCGCTGCAAGCACCGGTTGCAAGATTGTCGAAGTAGATGAACATCATGCGGTGGCTGAGATGACTGTGACGTCTCAGCATCTCAATGGTGGGCATGTGTGTCAAGGTGGTGCTCTTTTCACTTTGGCCGATCTTGCTATCGCTGCGTTGATGAATCAGCACGGCGAACTAACCTTCGGCATTTCAAACAACATCATGTTTGTGGCTAGTGCCAGAGAGGGTGACTATCTTCGGGCAGAGGCCAGTTTTGTGGCCGATCACCACAAAATACCATCCGTTGAAGTTCGTGTTATAAACCAGAATGGCATCATGATTTGTCATGTTACAGGGATGGGATACCGTAAATCGGCTCCGCTGCCCAAAGAATGAGTAATATATAAATATAAGGAATATGAATTTTTTAGATTTAGTGAAACAGAGATATAGCTGTAGAAGCTATCAGGAAAAGAGTGTAGAGCAAGAAAAGCTTGACTATGTGATGGAGTGTGTACGCTTTGCTCCATCGGCTGTGAACAAGCAGCCATGGATGTTTCGTGTTGTAAAGAATGAGACCGACAAAGTGAAATTGCAGGAGTGCTATAGCCGCGAGTGGTTTAATACGGCTCCAATGTATATTATTTGTAGTATATTGCACGATGAGGAGTGGGTGCGTAAGGATGGCAAGCATCATGGCGATATCGACATAGCCATTGGTGTCGAGCATCTGTGCCTGGCGGCAACAGAACAAGGTCTTGCCACCTGCTGGGTATGTAATTTTGATGCCGAGAAGTGCAAGCAGCTCTTTGCTTTTGCTGATAATGAGGAGCCTGCGGTTCTGATTCCCATTGGCTACGCAGCCGACGAGCCAAAGGAAAAGAAACGCAAGAATATAGAGGAAATCTGCAAGTAGCACGTTCACAGCATTGTTTCAAGAATCTCTACCGCTTTGGTAATATCTTCCTGAAACTGTTGGTGATTGCGTAAAAAGTCATGTCTGCCACTGCTGATGGCATCATACAATTCGGTACTCATGCCATCAGCATAGGCAGCAATGGCCATCTCAATGTCGTCTTTCTGCCAGTCGAGTGTGGAGTGCACATAGATGCGCTGTTTTTGATGCAGAAAACTGTAGGCGGTCTCAATACTATCTTTTGTTATCATCCTGTTCAGAGTTATATCCTATTGGTCGGAATTGGCGTTGCTCTTCGCTATACACGTATCCGTGTTCCAACAAGTAATTTTTAATATCTGTTGGTTCTGTTCCAAAATTATAACATAGCGAATCCAATGTGTCGAATTCTTCGTCTCTTAGGAGCATATTCACGCTCGAAACCAGTATGGCTGGGTCTTTCGGCAGGTAATCCATATATATACTATCTTATTTTGTTTTCAAACGATACTGATGCAATAAATGACTAATGGTGTCGGATATGTTTTTTCGGGCAACTTCCTGGCGCATGGCTTCTTTAATGGAAATTCCGTCGGGGTTGATGCATCTTATTTCTGAGAAACCGGCTTTCAGAAGTGTTTCTCTGTCATCGATGCGACCGGCAATCAGATATACCGGTACGTTTCCTGATTGTTGCAGAATGCCTATCGGCAACTTGCCCATCAGGGTTTGCCGGTCGGCCGATCCTTCACCTGTAATAACAAGGTCGGCATCTCTTACAACTTCATTAAAATGAACAGCTTCAAGCAGAACCTCTATGCCAGGCTTGCACGAGGCATGCATATATTGAAGAAAAGCATAGCCTAATCCGCCTGCTGCACCTGCACCTTCTTCGTTTGCACAGTTGTATCCGAAATGCTTTGCTGAAATTTCTGCAAACTTCTGTGCTCGTTCGTCCAGCTGTAGTACCATCTCTGGGGTGGCACCCTTTTGTGGTGCAAAGGTATGAGCAGCACCATTCTTTCCATAAAGGGGATTCTTAACATCCGAAGCAATGGTGAAGTGAACGTGTTTGAGTTCGGTGATATCATCGAACTGACCGTGCTTGGCAAAAGTGTCGATCAGGGCTTTAAGCATCCCGATGCCTGCGTCGCTGGTGGCACTTCCGCCCAGTCCAACGATAATCTGTTTGGCACCCTTTTTAATAGCATCGGCAATCAGCTGTCCTGTACCATAGCTGGTGGCTACCATCGGATTGCGTTCTTCTTCGGTAAGAAGTGTCAGTCCACTGGACTGAGCGATTTCGATGACAGCTTCTTGATCGTGTAACAGATACTTTGCTGTAATAAACCGCATCATAGGATCGCGAACCACCACTTCTTGTAGTGTGCCTCCTATTGCAGCGTGAAAGGCCTCGATAAAACCTTCGCCACCATCACTAACTGGAATCTGAACGATGTCGGCATCCGGATAAATATGTCTTGCTCCATCAGCAGCAGCTTGATTGGCAACTGTTGAACTCAGGCATCCTTTAAACGAGTCGATTGCAATAACTATTTTCATGATGATGTCATTTTCTTCTGCAAAAGTAGTAAAATCTGCGCAATTATTTGTGCTTTGTTTTGAAAAACTAAGCTTAAAGGGTGGATTTTAATGAATGACAAGAAAAAAAGGCTCGTTTCCCAACGAACCTTTTCCTCCAAAAAATTACTTAAAAAACTAAATTAATCAACCATAAACCTTAACCATTAAAATCTTTTTCTGTTGCAAAGATAGAGATTATTTGCGAACTGACAATACTTTATTAGTTAATTTTTGTTTAGATATTGAGATTTGTCGCAAATTAAACGCTTTTTATCGGAAATTAAACGTTTTAATGGATAAAGTTGGCTATTTTTCTGATGTTTGTGATGAATTAAAGTTGAATTTGCAATAATTCACATTCTAAATTCGGGTGTTCTTTATGTTCGTTTTTCATGTGAAGGATACCAGATTCGCCCCTCTGTAGCATCTTGTCCTGGTAGTTGAGGCTACATAATGAAAAAAGGCTCGTTTCACAACGAACCTTTTCCCAATTACTTAAAAAACTAAATTAATCAACCATAAACCTTAACCATAAATCTTTTTCTGCTGCAAAGGTAATGAGAAATTCTGTGTTATTCCAAATTATTTTTGTTAATTTTTGTTTCAAAACCGCTATATGTCTTATATTGAACACTTTTTGTCGTATTTTGAACGTTTTAATACACGTACATAAGATTTTTCTCGATATTTATAATCGGTGTATATATAATTTGCAAAAATTCACAGCTATTATCTATCTATACCTAATAATCTTTCGAGTGGCTCTGTCCAATCTTCGTTATTCTCAGGAAAGAGCGTATGAATACCAAGTGCTTTCGCTGCTTCGATATTCTTTTGTCCATCATCAATAAAGAGCGTTTCTTCGGCT
>OCTX012200083.1_pt1 | contig 27916 bp, 43 predicted proteins | sample 1539691 | NCBI WGS metagenome assembly OCTX01 (sample SAMN02144231, study PRJEB22623) | gut metagenome | biome: sheep rumen | host: Ovis aries | place: New Zealand
AATATTCTCATGAATTTTGTAAATATATTATGAATATTAGAAAAGAAAATAAGACATGTACAAAAAATTTTAATGAATTATATAAACAATTTACAAATTAAATAAATATGAAGAAAGTAACAATTATTGGAGCTGGTAATGTAGGTGCAACAGCAGCTATGAACATTGCACGAATGGGTATTTGTGACACAGTAGTACTTCTTGATATTAAAGAAGGAGTTGCTGAAGGTAAAGCCATGGATATTATGCAAACACTATCTATCTTTGGAGTTCCTACAAATGTAATTGGAGTTACCAATGATTATTCAGCTACTAAGAAAAGTGATATTTATGTAATTACATCTGGTGTTCCTCGTAAGCCCGGTATGACTAGAGAAGAGTTAGTAGGAGTCAACTCAAAGGTTGTTACTTCTGTAATGGATGGAATTACAAAGTATTGTTATGATCATTTTGATGAATGGAATGAAGGATATCCTGTAACTCCTAAATTTGTAATTGTATCAAATCCTATGGATACTATGTGCATGTGTGTACTTAAGTATTTGCAAAATAAGTATCCATCATATCGAGAAACGTTCTATGATCAAATTATTGGCATGGGTGGTCTTCTAGATTCTAATCGTTTCAAGTATTTTATTAAAAAAGGACTAGAAAAGCATTTCAATAAAGATAATGCTGATTTATTTGGAAATAAAAATTGTAATATCAATATTAATGATATTTATGGATATGTTGTTGGAGGTCATGGTGACACCACAATGATTCCAGTATATGAAGATGCTCGTTGGCTTTCTTATCCAATTAAGGATTTGCTTGATTTTGAAGAGCTTAATGAAATTATTGAGAATACAATGAAAGGCGGAGCTACTCTTACTAAGCTTCTTGGAACTTCAGCTTGGGAAGCGCCAGCCGCAGGTATTGCAATTACTGTAAAAGCAATTCTTAATAATGAGCATAAAGTAATTCCTTGTTCTTCTTATGGTGCACCATATAAATGCTTTATTGGACAAATGTGTACAATTAGTGCTAGCGGAATTGAAGATATTGATTATCGATGTGAGACAATTAGTCGAGTTCAGAAGAAACTTTTCGAAAGTGCTGAAGCTATTATAAAGGTAAATGAAGCTTTAAGTTAACCTAATTATATATATTAAATTTTATTTACAGATCCTGGGAATTTTTTCTCAGGATTTTTCTATTTTAATATAAATATATGTTAATTTTAAATGAACAATAAATTGCCGAGTTTATTATCTGATAAAGACAAACTTATATTAGTCGTAAATGTATGTATTAAGAATATGGATAAAGCAAAGGGAATTGCCTTGCTTGATAGTATGAATGAATATTTTGCTAATAAGTTTGATGATACAGTAAAGGTTCTTATTATGCCAGTCTTATGCGAAGAATATCAAGGAATTGAAGTCTTAAATCCTATATTTGCAAATGAAGAAACTTTAGAAAGAATTAATTCTAACTACGAAGAAATTCTTAAGACATTAAATGAAAAAGATTCATAATTGTATCATAAAATATACAGAAATATTTATTATTATATAATATAATATACATTATTAGTTGTATAAAAAATTGTAAATATTTTTGAAAAACTTTTATTTGTAAAGACTATATTAAATTAATTATTTAAAGATAATTTGAAAAAGACAAGTCGTACTTGTCAAATTTGTAAATATATTTGAATTTAAATTTTATGAGTAATTTTGACAATGATTTTTTAGGTTTTGATCCATCACAACTTGAAGTATTTAATCAACCAGAAGCAAAACCACAAGGCAATCCTTTAATTTACAAGACTAGTCCTGCTAATGCTAAATCTGAGGACGGTCATTATCGTTGTACAATTAAAGTAGTTTACAATCCATTTAATCCTAAGCAATCTGTACTTGAGCAACAATCTTATGCTTTACATGATAAAGACGGTTGGCTTACTGTAGTTAGTGCATTAACTATCAATCAGAAAGATCAATGTCCTATCTTTAAGGCATGGAAGAAATGTCATTTTGCAAAGCCTGAGAATGGTGGAATAGATAAGATTCTTTATAATCAAGCATTACCAACAGATAAGGGTGGTAAAGGTTTATTTGATAAGCGTTATGCTCGTTATGTAGTCGTACAGGTTCTTGAAGATGAAAATCAGCCAGATAAAGTTGGTAAGTATTTGTTCTGGAAGTGTCCAAAAGCTATTTGGATGCAGATTGATGCAAAGATTCATCCATCAGCAGAATCAAAGAAAGCTAAAATTCCTGTAATGGACTATCTTTTTGGCAATTCAATTGATTTGGAAGTAGTTCCTGGTGCAGGCAGTCCTGGTGATGAAACTTATGGACGTGACACTAAGTATATTGGTGAATTTTCACGTCGTCCTGTAAGTTGTATCAATCCTGATGGTTCTCCAATTCTTAATGATTCTGAACAGACAGTATTGAATAACTATATTGCTGCTATGGAACCAGTTTGGGATAGTAAAGATCCTAATGCACGTGCTGAAATGGAAGCAAAAATCAAGGCAGATCCAAATACTATTGAATTGGGAAAGATTTATAGTAAGATACTTGAACAGATCAAATCAGTATGCCCAAATATTGAAGAAGAACTTTCATATAAGCCATGGAGTGATACTGTTAAGGCTCGTGTAGATCGTTGGATTAAAATTGTTTTAGCTGGTAATGATCCTGATGATGAATCTTCTTATGAAGATATTCCTTCAGATGTTAAGAAGGAAGAAAAGAAAGAAGAACAAAAGGCAGAAGTTAAAGTAGATACTGCTGCTCCCGCACCAGTTGAAGACACTGCTGATGATCTTCCATTCTAATGAAAAATTAAACAATGCGAGTTAAATGCAGAGGTAATTAATTTATCTCTGCATTTTGTAATTTTATTTTACTTTTTTCTATATTTATAAAAAATAAGTATTGATATCTATATGGAGAAACAAATAGAAACAGGAATGATTATGGATTCTACTGCTCTTTCAGAACAGAATTATCATAGTAAAGAATCTATGGAAGCAGCAATTCAAAATGATCAAATGAAAAAACTTGAAGTACTTGCGCATAATTGGAAAGCTGCTCATACTCAAAAGGTAAGAGAATATGCTAAGATTGGGCGTAATGAACCATGTCCATGCGGTGCTGTAGATGAAAACGGAAAACCAAAGAAATTTAAAAATTGCTGTATGAATAAAAAAGACTGGGATAGAAAAATAGCAGTAAAGTAAATGATTAATATAAATGATCAATTAAAGCAACTGCCATCTGAATTTATTGTTGAAATGGAAAAACAGAAAAAAGACAGATGGAATGATGTATTTAATTATTTAGTAAAGTATTTTCATATTGAAAAGGATATTAAAGAAGCACAAGAAGCTGGATTTGACTTAATAGATTTTTTCAAAAAGATACATGATATGGGATTCTATGGGGGCATTAATTTTGCATTAGATCCACAAGAACCATACAATAGAAAAAGCAAAGCTTAAGCTTTGCTTTTCTATTTTGCACGTAATATTGCTCGGCATCCAATCCCATAATATTTATCTTGTTCATTACCTGAATATACTCTATTATCACCTTGCCAATTATCCATGTAAGAAAACATTGCTTTATTATTGTCACGTAATTCATTTGTCCAAATTAATGCTCCAGGATTATTTGGCAAATTCATATAAGATCCATTGTTAATTCCATAATTTACAGGAAAAAACAATGTGTTTCCATTTGACTTACTAGTAAAAAGCATTCCATTAATTCCAGAACCATTATAATCAGTAACCCATTCATGTGTTGTATAATTTGATGTCATCATTTCACGTGTATCTCCTGAATCAGGCATATCATATTCTAAACCTTGATATATACGAACTGCATTATCTATATTATCTAAATGTCTATCAGTATTTTCATAATTATATTTTGACATAAGTCTAGTCGACCAAGTATCTGATGAACTTCCTAAAGAAAACTTATAATCATCAGGAGTAAATTTCTTATCATTTGTAAATGATTTATATCCTATTGTTTCACCCCATGCAAAATATAAGCCACGATCATATATTGATGTTGCTCCAACATTTCTATCACACCATAATATACCACTTGGCAACCCCATATCAACAAAATTATATTTTAATTTCTGTTTATAGTCTATTAATTTGTTTTCTTCAATCAAATTGACATGAGGTATTTTATAATCATCACTAATTATATGATTTTCATAACTTGAATTACTATTGAATTTTCTTAAATAAATCATTGTATATTTTGGATAAATTTATATGTATTATCAAATAATTTAATGTGTTTTATAACTTAATTTTATATCATTATATATTAAAAATAATCAAAATGAATACTATATTATTTTAATATTATATATTAAGTTATTATGAATGAAAGAAAAAAATATTTGATTATTTATCATAATGAAGACAATGATGGTTTGTTTTCAGCTGCGCTATTTTATGACTATCTTATAAATAAGATGAATGTGACTTTGGAAGATATATGCTTTATTGGTGCAAACTATAATATACTAGCAGAATTTGCAAAAGAAAATACTCCAAAGAAACTACATGAAGACTTTGAGCATATAATTATGACTGATATATCTTTTAATGATCCTAAGTATATGAAGGGTCTTTGGAAAGAATTTGGTTATGATTTCATTTGGTGTGATCATCATGCTCCTATAATTAAAGCATCATTTGAAAATCATTTTGATGATGTGCCTGGAGTTCGAGATACTGGACGTTCTGCTATTCTTTGTGTTTGGAAATATCTTTATGACCCATTTGATGAAAGATATAATGAAAAGAAAGTTCCTGAATTACTTCGTATTCTATCTGCTTGGGATTCATGGTCATATGAACGTGAAGGCTATGATTTTGATTACGTTAGGAATGTAAACAAAGGCGTAACTGATACTTATAATTTAGAATTAGGACGTATTAAGACAGTTGTCAATCAGATTCGTACTGCATATGAATCTAATTCAAAAGATTTCTTTATTGACGAATTATATAATAGAGGAAAGCTTCTTAATGAATATGATGATAAGGTAATAGCAAATATCATTAAGACATCAGGTGATACTTCATGGAAAATATTTACAGGTATGGTTGATGGCTCGCCGACATGGAGACCAGCGTGTGCAATATTCCATCAAGGGCCTTCTAATTCTACAATGTTCAAATCAGTTATTGATATTTGTGCAAATGGAATCGTGTTTAAGCATGAGAAAAATGGAAACTGGGTAGTATCTTTATATAATATTGATTCTGAAGGCAAGCATTGGAATAATGATAATTTTCATTGCGGAGAATTTATGAAGGAACATTATAAAGGTGGTGGACATCCTGGTGCTGCTGGATGCACATTAACGCAAAAACAGTTTATAGATATTTTAAAAGATAAACAACTTTAATCATATTAAAAGATAAACAACTTTAATCATATAACAATTTTTATTATATATTAAAAAATATATTTATTAATGAGTAAGCAACAAGCAATTACACAAGATGGACAAATTATTCAGGAATTGTCAAATGCAATGTTTAGGGTAGAATTAGATAATGGCATAGAAATTATATGTCATATATCAGGTAAGATTCGTATGAATTATATTAGACTTATGACTGGTGACAGAGTAAAAGTTGAAATGAGTCCGTATGATTTGACAAAAGGTAGAATCTGTTATAGATATAAGTAAGAAATTTTTTCTTTGATTTAAGTATATTATTTGTAAATTTCACATATATTATTTGTAAAGCATCCTATAAATTTAAGGTAATATTTTTATTTTTATATACAGGAAAATATTAAGAATATTACCTAAGTATATAGAGGTGAACTGATGACTTGGGTATGTATGTTTTTGTTGCATACTCAAGTATTTTTGTCTTATTGAAAATAAAAATAATTTACAAAATAATCTATTTTATACTAAATAGAAAAAGAATATAAAAATATATTTTGCATTATGAAATGAATATTATCAAGAGAGATGGAACGATTCAGGAGTATAATTTTATAAAGATTGTAGATGCTGTTTCTAAAGCATTCAAATCAGTAGAACAAGAAGTACCTGATAAATTTTTGGAACAAGTTAAAGAATCTGTAGAAAAAGTAATTATTAAGAACAATGGAGCAGGTACAGGCGTAGAAGAAATTAATGATGTTATTCAAAAGGAATTAATTAAGAGAAATAAGTTTGAAGTTGTTGAAGCATTTATTAATTATCGTAGAAAAAGAGAAGAGATTAGAGAACAGAAATCTGATTTGATTAAAGATGTACAGACAGCATTATTTGGAAAGAATATTCAAAATCAGAATGCAAACTTAGATGAAGAATCTTATGGTGGTCGTGTTGGAGAAGCAGCAAGTGTTGTATGTAAAGACCAAGCTCTTAAGATGATGTCCAAGACTAGCCGTCGTAACCATGAAAAGAATATGGTCTATATACATGATTTGGATGCATGGGCTGATGGACGTCATAATTGTCTGACAATGCCACTTGATGAACAACTTGCTAATGGGTTTAAGACACGTCAGACAGATGTACGTCCTGCAGGCTCAGTAAATACTGCTATGCAGTTAGTAGCTGTCTTATTCCAATTACAGTCATTACAGCAGTTTGGCGGAGTTTCTGGTTCACATTTAGATTGGACTATGGTACCTTATGTTCGTAAATCATTTAGAAAGCATTATATAGTAGATTGGATTCAGCATTTAGATGAGTTCTATGAATTAGATATCTTGTCTATGGATTATGAAGCATATAAGCATTGGACTGAAAATAAAGTTACTGAATTTTATATTAAAACTAAATTAGAAGATAAAGATTTTAAGTTTGCAAATAAAGATTCATTAGATCTTAAGATTAGACAACGTGCTTTAGATGATACAAAACGTGAAACGTATCAAGCAGTAGAAGGACTCTATCACAACTTAAATACTTTGCAATCAAGGTCAGGAAACCAGCTTCCCTTTACTTCTATCAATTATGGAACTTGCACAGAACCTGAAGGTCGTATGGTAACACGTGCATTACTTGAGGTATCAATTGAAGGCCTTGGCTCAAAGGGCGTTACTTCAATATTCCCTTGTGGCATATTCCAATATATGAAAGGCGTTAATGATAAGCCAGGAACTCCAAACTATGATTTGAAACGTCTTGCATTAAAGTCAACATCTATGCGTATATATCCAAATTACTGTAATGTTGACTGGTCAGTTAATGCAGGATATGATAAGAATGATCCAACTACATATGTAAGCACGATGGGATGCCGCACATATAATGGAGCAGATATTAATGCAGAACCTGGAGTCAACCCACAAAAGAAAGATGGCCGTGGCAATATTTGTCCAGTTACGATCATTATGCCAACATTAGCTTTATTAGCTAAACAGAAAATTGAAAAGAAAGCTAATAAGGAAAACAGAGCATATTCAAATGAAGAAGTATTTGTTGAATTTATGAATATTCTTGATAAGAAAATCGGAGAAGCAAAAGATACATTAATTGAAAGATTTAATCATATTGCTTCACAGTCTCCAAAATCTGGTAAGTTTATGTATGAAAATGGAACAATGATGGGATATAAACCAGAAGAAGGAATTATATCTGCATTAAAGCATGGTACATTAGCATTAGGCCAGCTAGGTCTTGCTGAAACATTACAGATTATATTCCAATTTGACCATACTACAGAAAAAGGAATGGAATATGCAAAATTAATTGAAGGATTATTTAAAAAACGTTGTGCTGAATACAAACAGCAATATAAGCTTAATATTGGCGTCTACTATACTCCAGCAGAATCGCTTTGCGGTACTGCATTAAAGAAATTTAAACAAATGAATCCAGGATTTGAGCAAGAAAACGTAACATATATTTTGGATGAAAATGGAAATAAAAAGGAAAAACTTTATTTCACTAATAGTATCCATGTACCTGTATGGTATGAATGTAATCCATTTGAAAAGATTGATATTGAAAGTCAACTAACGGGGTATTCAAATGCAGGATGCATTGTCTATACTGAATTGCCAAGTAATTGCTATTATAATATTGATGCAGTTGAAAAAATTGTTGATTATGCAATGGAACATGATATACCATATTTTGCAATTAATATTAAAATTAATCAGTGCCATAATTGTCACGAGAGAATATGGGACACTTCATTAACAGAATGTCCAAAATGTGGAAGTAAAGAAATAGATGAATTAGGTCGTGTCACCGGATACTTATCAACAACAGTTAAACATTTTAATTTTGCAAAACAAGATGAATTTAGAGATAGAGTAGTACATATAAAACACTAATATGAATATTAATGATGATTTAATTATAGAGATATTTTTTAAAGATGATAAATATTTACATTCAAGAACTAGACAAAGTTGGTTAAATAAAAATATTGATATATATAACTATTTAATTAATCGTTATAATGATTCTGATTCATTATGTGAAACTATATATAGAATTAAATATAATATTGAAATAAGACCTGTTTGTAAATATTGTGGTGGACATGTTAGTTTTAACAAATATAAAGAAAAATTATTTAATGACTATTGTTCATCAAAATGTGGTAATTTGGATCCAGAAATATCTAAATTAAGAATACAAAATTCTATTAAAAAATATGGGGAAGGAAATTATAATAATAGAAAAAAATGTAAAGAAACTTGTTTAAAAAAATATGGAGTTGATAATATTTTCAAAACAAAAGAAGCACAAAATAAATACAAACAAACTTGTTTAGAAAAATATGGAGTAGATAATTCATTTAAAGTTAAAGAAATAATTGATGATATTAAAATTAAAAAAGTTAATACATGTTTAGAAAAATATGGTGTTGATAATGTAGCAAAAGTTACAGAAATAAAAGAAAAAATATATAAAACAAGAGAACAAACTTGGTTAAAAAAATATGGAGTTACACACATAAAATATTTAGATTTTATTAAAGAAAAGGAATATGAAACTAAAAGAAAAAATAATTCGTTTCATACTTCTAAATCTGAATTAGAATCATATGATTTATTAAAACAAGTTTATCCTGATGTTATACATCATTATAAAGATAATGATCGTTACCCATTTAATTGTGATTTCTACATTCCAAGTTTAGATCTTTTTATTGAATGTCAATATGGGCAATTTCATCATGGCCGACCATATTTAGGAACAGAAGAAGATTTAAAAGATATAGAAACATTAAAACAAAAAGCAGAACGTAGACATAAAGAAACAAATAAATCAATTAGTAGATATGATTTAGAATTAGAAACTTGGACAGTAAGAGATGTCAATAAAAGAAATATTGTAAAAGAAAATAAATTAAACTATATTGAATTTTGGAATATAGAAGAATTAAAAAAATGGTTAAATAAAAAAAAATTAATAGAATATGCTTAGAATATTAGATATAACAGCTCCAGATATAAACAATGGCATTGGAATAAGAGTTACTTTATGGGTTGCTGGATGTAATCATCATTGTACAGGATGTCATAATGCATGGTCTTGGAATTTCAATCAAGGAAAGGACTTTATAGAAGAACAAGACTACTTACTGTCTAAACTTGAAAATTGGCTTTCACGAGATTATGTTGATGGAATTACATTATCTGGCGGAGATCCATTATGTCAAGATGAACGTGGACTAATATCATTATTAGACATTATCAAATGGGTAAGACTTAATTTCCCAACTAAAACAATATGGCTATATACTGGATATGTTTATGAAGATATAATTAATGATAATGATGATAGTAAAGTTAATAGATTGAAGAAACTCATATTAGAAAATATTGATGTATTAGTTGATGGACCTTATAAACAAGAACTAAGAGACGTTTCACATACGCCATTCAGAGGAAGCACAAATCAAAGAATAATAACGTTAGGAACTAGAAAACTAGTTTAGATTATGGATATAGGAAGTAAAAGTGGATATCCTGCTGGTGCATTAAGTAATTTCTCTCCGCATCCATTTGTTATAGATGGAGTTCAATGCAATTCTATGGAAGGATTCTTACAAGGACTCAAATTTGAATCAAAAGAGATGCAAGAATATGTATGTACATTAGTTGGATATGTTGCAAAGAAAAAAGGAAAAGGAAAACGTTGGCAAGACAAGCAGATATTATATTGGAGAGGTAAGCCAATTAAAAGAGATTCTGATGAATATCAAGACTTATTGAACAGGGCTTATAATGCATTATATGAAAATGGCAAATTTCAATCTGCATTAAAAGCTTCAAAAGGAGCAACGTTGACTCATTCAATGGGTAAGAATAAAAAATCAGATACAGTATTGACTACACAAGAATTTTGCTCAAGACTTACATATTTACGAGATGTTGGAAAATTGCCAGTTCAAAAGAAATTAGATTTAGAAAATGAAAATAAAAAAGGCAGTACTTAAGTACTGCCTTTTGTTTATGGATATATATCTAATGCAAATTCTGAGCCAATCAATTTATATGTATCATATTGTTTTCCATCAATATCCATTAATCCTTGCTTATTTGACGATATATCAACAACGCTTATTGCATCTTTAAAGATTGAGCCTTTAGGAACAACTAAATAGAATTCAACATCATTTAATCCAAAATCAACAGTATATGAATAATTGCCATATGCTGACATTATATGATTATGATTTGCTTTAATGCTTTCTAAATTAGCAATCGTATGCCATCCTTCATTAATTCCTTTCCAATTTGATCCTTCGTCAGCTTCTCCAGATAATGTTTCTGTTATAAGTTCTGGATTAGTTAATGGAGAAACAGGATAATCTTTACCTACATACCAATAATCTGCAGCAGGCAATACATAATATATCTTATTATTCATATTTATACTAGGTCCTAATTTAAATATGTTATAATCTTTTCCAGATATCAATATCTTACGATAAGGAGATGATATATTTATTATAGAATTTCCTTCATTATCAAACAATCCCATATTATCAGGCAGTGTTACATAATAATCTACTTCAGCAGCATATCCTTTATAGAATTGAACTGTACCAGTAAATACTGAATTTGGAGTTCTATAATAAGATACTGCATAGTTAAGCTTTCTCCATCCTGGTGCTTTAGGATCTGTGTTATAGTCTGCTAAATCATTTTCAGGATTTGTCAATACTGTTGGACAGTACTGACCGCAATACCAATAGAAATTAGGAGTTGATGAAGGCGTAGCACCATGTCTTACATACATCTTTTTAGTAACTTCGCAATGCTTATAACGTAATGTAAATGTAACGTTCAATTCAGAAGCTACTGGATTTACTGCACTATGCTCAGGTTCTAATGCTTCATTATAAGAAGGATTATATACATAATTAGAATCAACACTTCCTTTTGTAACAGTCAATACAATTTCATTCAGATCTGTTGTAATTTTTTGATATGATCCATCAGAATCCATTACTTTATATAATGTCATATCTAACTTAAGCGTTTCATTATCATATATAGCTAAAGGCAATTGAGTTGGCCATATTATCTGATGGAAATCTGGTGATTTGACTAAGAATCTGACATTTGCAATATAAGAACTCTTATATGATATATTTAATGTTTCTGTTACGTCTATTTGTCTAAATGGAGCAGTATATGTTAATGTTCCATCATTGTTGTCGACTATTGATCCATAAGTGCATGTAAATACAAGTTTGTCAGGTTTAGTTATTACATATGTCGAATCATCTTCATTAATTCCTAAGACTTTATTCTTATATATTGTACATGACTTATTATATTCAATAGCAGGAATAATATCATTATATGCGATTCTAACAAGATTATCGTCATCACCAGAAACATATAATATTGACTGTTTTGTATCTGTCATACCTTGATATGTACATATAAACTTCAATATTACTACTTCATCATCAAGATCTTGTATAGGCGGAGCAGCATATGTATCATTACTGTACAATCCTACATCTCCAGTATATGAAATTGTAAATCCGCTATCAACAGTTTCTTCATGACCATCTCCGTATTTAACAGAAATATTTCCATGAGGAATATTAACTGTTGTTCCTGCTGCTATTCTTTCAGGAACTGCAGAATTCCATGTAATTCCAATAATTCTTTCAGCTATATTTCCAATATTCTTAAATGGCTGATGACCTTGTATTCCTTCAGTACTTATGCATAATATCATATAGTCAACATCTTCATAAGCAGTTTCATATATCATAGGTTTAGAATCTGCTTCTTCAGTCCATTGTACTTGACGTTCAAATGAACTATTCCCAGAAGTCATTTGATAGCCAATATTATTGTCATCTTTAAATATATTTCCATTAAATATATAATATTTAGATGGCACAATTATATAAACATTATCGCTTGCTGATTGATCACCTGGTATGTATTCTATACCATCTCCATAATCAAATCCTTGGTTAAAATCAATAGGACATTTGTTTCTTCCTTTAGATAAGAACATAAATCTATTGCCTGGTGATACTGGCAAATTATTCTCATCATAATTCAAAATATTATCGCCAGTAACAGAATATCCAAAATAATAAATATTTATACGTTTAGTAGAACCTGATATAATTCCATTTCCTGAACCATCAAACTTAATTCTTAACGTACCACTATATCCTAATGATTTGTTATAACTTATTACTGATAATCCTTGTATATTTAATTCTTCTAAATCTGGAACATCATAATGATCTTGATCAACTGCAGTAATTGTAATTGTTAGCTCATCATCAATATGATATGTTTCTTTAGGATTAAGATTTTCATATGTTGCGTTAATAACATTGATTCCTAATGTATATTCAATATATGTAGCAGTGCCAATAACATTAATCATACTATCTGTATATCCTGCATCTATCTTTAAAGTACCAGCAATTTTATTATAAGCTAATACTGTTGCACCTTCTACAGTTATTTCATTTGGAAGTTCATATCCTGCATCAGGAATTAAAAGAACTGTAAATATTCTGCCATCAAATTGTACTGCTGATGGAGAAGTTATATGATGAAGACCTGCATAAGAAATATAATGCATATTTCCTGAAGGATTAATCAATCCTGTTTCCAATAAGTTTTGTGCTAATTGCAACATATTTACTTTATAGTTAGCTACGTTCTCGCCATCATTATATCCTAATAATACCCATATGTTTTCCCAGTCAGTATTATTAAGATCTGGCATCTGAGTTATCTTTTTGGCTCTGATATCTGTTATCTTATCATTCATATTATTGTATATATGTTATTATAATATATTAAAAATAATAATATGTACTATATTTAAATATATGCAATTTTAAATATTATGTTAACAATTCAAAATATATTTATTGTAATTACATTAATTGCTTTTGTGTGGGCAATATGTTTTATTACTAAATTAAACAAATAATGAACATACATACATTAATTTTACCAGATATACATGGACGATCATTTTGGAAAGATGCTATAAAAAAATTTCCTATAAATGATTATCCTAATTTGACTATTGTGTTTCTTGGAGACTATTTAGATCCTTATGATTTTGAAGGAATATCTAAAGAGTATGCTATTGAAAATTTTGAAGAAATATTAGAAACAGCAAAAAATGACAATAGAATTAGACTACTTATAGGAAATCATGATATGCATTATTGGTATAATGCTAGCTATAAAGTAAGATTTGATTATAATAATTATGAAAAGATAAAAGATTTGTTTTTAGAAAATTTTGATTTATTCAATATAGCATTTGAAGAGAACATTAATAATGAAAAATATCTTTATACACATGCTGGTGTTACAACATATTGGCTTATGCATTTAAAGTTTGTTGGTAATAATGGTATAAGATTGAATAAAGAAGAATATATAGATAGATTAGGAGAAAAAAAGAAAAAAGTATCTGATGAGCAATTGTCATTTTGCGAGATGTTAGCAAATATGACTCCTACTGCTGAAGAGCTAAACAAAATGAAATTGAATTTTCAAGGTGAAGCTAATCTCTGGTATGCGTCATGGTATAGAGGAGGTGAAAATGATTGTGGTAGTTGTATATGGGCAGATTTTAATGAATGGTCTTATGAAAATTCAAATATAGAAAATGTCTTTCAGATATTTGGGCATTCATTAGCTGCCGGTGGTTTTGATGAAGGAATCGTTGACTATAAGCATAAGTTTGCTATGGTAGATTCTAGGCAAGCTTGGATTATTGACAATATAGGAAACATAATCAAACTAAAAGATATAGATACTTAGAATCATCATCTAGTCATATCAAACTATATTTAATATAATTTATAATTTGTTATAGTTTAATATGACTAGATGATGATTATAGTATATTAAAAGATGATTTTTATATTAATATGATATAAAAATATTTTTACAAATTAATTAATCTGCAACAGCACGGACTGGGTAACCGTAGTAGCGGTAGTTGTGGCCCTTAGGACCAACTCCAGTACTACTGAGGAGCAAACTGTGCGCACGAGTCGCAGAGAAGAGCACACTCGACCAATAGTAGCCATAAGAACCCTCATCGTAGTGACTACTGCCATGGTAGTGGCCAGCAGCAGGGAAGAAGATAGAATTACCATTAGTCTTTGAGGTAAACAATTTTCCAGCAACGCCATTCTGTGTTGTCCAAGTAGAATCAGTATTGTCATACAACTCTTGGAACTCTTCCTTCGTTGGAAGTCTCCAAGGAGCACCCATATTAGCACGTGCCATATCATAAGCGTCTCCAGTTGCAATGTTTCCACTAAGTGAAGCACCACTTGATGATTTGTATGGGTCAGTATCATTACTAGTTCCGAAATCATAAGTACCTTGCCCATTTAAGTTATGACCTTCAACATTACCCCAAGAGAAGAAGAATCCTTCCTCCTCTGGTTTTGATGCGCCAACGTTCATTGTAGCCCATTTTACTCCACTCTGCAAGCCAAGGTCAACGTATTCATACCCATTATATGGATCAATCCATTTATTGTAATGAACTTCGTTTTCATGCACACAATAAGATACACTATCATTTTTAATCTGACTATATAAACTATTAGTAAGATAACTACTATAGTTTAAATGCTGATTGAATTTCTTAAGATATTTCATATATTATTTGAATTTTTTTTTTATTTATTACTATATTATATTATATAATTTAAAAATAAAAAATATGAATAAGATTTGGATATCTTTTAATTTTTATCTTCTTATAGTAATCAACATTATTGCTATTCAGAATCCCATTTCTAATTGGATGTTGATTACGATTATTCTTGATATTGTTTACTTTCCAATTATTAAGAGGATTCCAGAAGCTCAGCTTCGTGAAATCATGGGTATTACATGGCTTCAGAAGAAGTTTAAGAATTCAGAACTGATTATGGATATGACTAATGAGTAAGAAAAAACTTCTATATAATTTATTGGAGCTCATTATTCCATTTACTATACCAATAAGTATGGAAATTTGGAAAAAATTATGCTTAAAGAAACATTCATTAGCACACGAATTAAATATTTATTAATATGAATACTATTAATGTTGGAGATTACGTAATTGTTCATTCAAACAACAGTGTTAATCATGAGGTAGGAAAGAGTAAAGAAGCTTATCTTACAATTGGCTATCGAGATAAAATTGAAGATGATGCAGATTTTGTTTGCATTATTGCACCACGACCAATGAAACGATTCTTTAAGGAGAAATTCAATTATAAGACATGCCGTTTTGAAAAGAATGTAACGATTCATTTCAATGGTGTTCGTATTATGTCAACAAAGACTAAGAAGATTTATGATGTTGATGCTGACTGGTGCTCAGGATATGCTCCTAATTCAAAAGAATATAAAGAAGCTGTAGGATTTGCTATTATTGATAATATATTGGAAAAAAGGTTTCTTGAAGATTACGATAATGCAATGCCTGAAACTTGGGATTAATATAATTATGACAGAAAAGGACAAATCATCATTAGGATTATTACTTCCAGTAATTGTATTTATTATTTGCGCATTTTTAAAATTATTTATTTAATGTTAAATGAATCATATATAAAATCAAGACATATAATTATTGAAAACTGGGTAATACGAAATACTAATTTAAGAGGATTATCTGCAGAAAAATTAGCGCACAGAATATTTATGAAATATTATGGGAAGTGTTTATAAGTTTAATAAAATTAATAATTGATTATGACACAGAATATTGATAGCTATTTTGAAGATGGCAATGGATTTCATTCAAATCCATTTCGTAAAGGCTACTTGACCGATGAAGAGCGTAAACAGCCATTTAGGTGGTTTGGTGAGAATTTTGTATTTTTTGCTAAACATGCTGATTTGTCAGAAACTGGAGTAGAGATTTATCGAAATGAAAACTATTCATATCCTTATGGGCCAAGCCCTCGTACATGGGAAAATTCATTAATTCGTGATTGCATGCAGTTTGGAATTTGGTGGAGTAATAATGTTCATAAGTTTCTTAATGGATTTTCTGGATTTGACGCAGTTAAGATTGAGATTGATCCTGCATTGAATATGAAAATTACAAGACCAATAATAAATATTAAAATGTAAATTTTACATATAGATATATAATTTACATAATTATGTATAATATTATGAAAAAAAATAAATATTCATTGCCAGCAAGAACTGTATTATATAGTCATAAAAAGCACATGAAACCGATTCCAGAAGTAGGCAAAAAGTATCATTGCTTTGATGATGGAAAAATAACATTTTCACGTCATTTTGTTATTCAAGTGGATGAAGTTCTTGGTCATCAACAGTTTAAGAAAAAATATCCCAAAGAGTTTGAACTATATCGTGAAGCCGTAAAAGATCATTATTGGCTATATTCTACGCACAGTGATAAATTTATCGTTACCTCTAAAGGAGAAAATGATGAACTTGGTGTCTATGTTAGAACAAAACAAGGTGGATGGTTCGGAATAGGAGAGTATTGGAATAGTGCAGCATTAGATTCTACTGGAGAATATTGGAATAATCTTATAAAAAATATAGATTCTTACGATTATACTGAAGAAGAAAAAGAACAATTAATTAAAGAAGGAACAATATGAAATATAGAATTGCAGGTAAATTATGACAATATAATTAATACTTGATACAAATAATTATTAAAAAACTTTAAAATAAATCATTTATTTATAAATTATAATTATGGATAATCCTTGTTTTGATTGTCAGTTTTATGAAAATTGTGGTAGAGACGGTGCATTGAGAAATTATAAGTTTGGCCGAACAACATGTCATGCATATAAATATAATAGATTTGATCCTGATATTGAGATCAAAAAAGAAATGAGAGAACGTGACTTAAGAAAGCATATTGAATGGCTTATAGATAATAGAGTAGATCGCAAACTTTGGTAATATGAAGATGATTAATATATATTGTGTTGAATTTTATGGTAATGATGGTAAGTTTCATCAGGAAACACAATGGCATACTTCTAAGAAATATTGTGAAGAATATATTGAAAAATTAGGTAATTCAAATGATCGTAGAATCAATTGGGCAAATTTATATATAGATGACAATATTTGAAACAGTACTTTTTATTTTTGACTGGAATACAATGATTGGAATCTAAATAATATTAGAAGAACATTGAATATGTTTCTCTTTTTATCTATATTTGTATATTAATATAAAAATTTATTAATTATGATTTTCAAAGGAATTAATAAAGAGAATTTAGAAAAGTACGGTAAGAATTTTCCTTATAAAGCATGGTTGCCTGAGGATGTTGAACAGTTAGTAACTAATAAGTCAAAGAAAGAAGCATATAAATGTACGGGTAAGCCAAAGACGGTTTTCTCTGGACGATTTGTTGCTGTGTCTGGCTTTATATATGCAATTGTAGATGGCAAATATTCAATTCTTGCTAATCTTCGTGGTTCTGGCACTCCAGACTATCAAGGATGCTGGAATGCAGTATGTGGATTCCTTGAAAGATTTGAGAATTCAAAAGAGGGCATTGCACGAGAGATTCTTGAAGAATGCGGGTTTAGAATTGATTTAGATGATCTTAAAGTTGTTCATGTGGAGACTGAACCTGAGGAATGTAATAATGGTAATGTAACTATTCGTCATAGAGCTTTTCTAGGTAAGATTAAGCCAACATATGTAAAACGAGAAGGCGGCGAGGAGAATGAAGTAGATTCTGTCAAATGGATTCCTATTGATGATATTGATAATTATAAGTGGGCATTCAATCATCGAAAGACTATTGAACTTTATGCTCCTAATAGATGGCAACGTAAGCTATTAGAATTTTGGTATAAATATTTTAGATGCTATACTGTAAAAATTTAATTATTAATATAAATAATGAGTAAAACATACAATCAAAGACATCAGTTAAAGAAAGTACGTCCTAAATATGAATTTCCTCAAGGATATAATAATAATACTGGTGTTTGGTGTGAAATAAAGCCAGGAGAAATTAAGTCATATGATTATTCAGGCACAACAGATGGAAATAATTATGGGAAAAAAGAAGTAACAATAATGGCTTGCCGTCATCCAAATAAAAAACGTAATCGTAAGCTGCTTAAGGAATTTAGAATGACTGGTGTTGATTATTTTGGAACTTCTACAATTGGATTTGATCATCGTTGGGGAGACATTAATTTAAGACGTGAAAGAAAATCTCTTATGCGTATTGGGAATGAAAAACGTAGATTCAAATTGAAGAAACAAGCAAATAAACTAATTGAAGATGGAATTGAAGAATATAATGGAGAAAGATGACTTAATTAATATAAAGAATTTTGAACGTGAAATTAAATTAAGACAATTATTAAAAGAACAGAAAACTGCTGAATTTACTGAAGAGTTTCCTTTGAAAGAAATAATGGCATTATCAATAGAAGGACTTCAGATTGAGATTGACAAAATAATGAAGAAATACAATAATGACTAATATATTAATTATGCTGTACTATATGATAGGAGTAGTCTTTACTTTCTATTGGTATTTTACAAAGTATAGTAAAGAAATTACCGAAGATAGTCAGCATGGAATAATATCTATATATCTTATATCATGCATAATATTTTGGCCATTTAAAATTATTTGGGATTTTTTTAAAAAAATTAAAATATAATTACTATTTAATATTATTATTAATAAATTAATAAAAGTAATTATTAATAAATTAAGAAAGAAATATGAAAAACATAGTTCGCATAAATATAGATAATAGACGTAGAGTTAGACGATTCTACAAAATTGCTATGTGAACTTAAAGATATAAACTAAACAGTAATGCATATTTGAATAGCAGGAGTTCACATACGAATTTCTGCTATTTTTGTTCTTTGATTTATTGAATTTTTTATAAAGTAATCTATATTATTTATATAATATTTAAAATATATAGATTATGAAAGCAAAGACACTTAAGAATCTTGAGACTGTTTTGAATATGCAGCCTGGTGATAATGAATGCTTCGGTTCAGTTATTATTGATTGTCATCTTGGAGATTCAGGAAGATATATTAATATATATGATAATAATGAATTATGCATTGGTTCTCTTGTTTTAAATTATGATAATGATAAAGAATTAGCAGAAGATCTATTTGAAATTATATTTTGATTATGAGAAATTATTTAACATTACGAGAGTTTATCAATAGACTAGAAGAGCTTTCAAATAATGGACGAAATGATAGTATGTCAGTTCATATTCATATAGAAGGATATATGGGACAAGACTGTTACGGGCAGGATGATACAGTAGATGTAAAGAACGCATATATTGCACAGTATAATAATTGTGGAACATTTGATGAGTCTGATGATTCTTATGAGTTTATTGAAATAATTGGTTAAATGCTCCGATCGTTCAAAGGAAAGGATATATGAATGCGGATCATAAGATACAGGTTCGAATCCTGTTTGGGGTACAATTGAGGATGCCGAAAGAGACTATGATAGTTTAAGGGTAAAATACCTCCAGGTAGAGGGGATGATGGTTCAAATCCACTGAATGCTTGATTAGGTTACTTGCAAGGTTCTCAATTAAAGCTTTATTTGTAATTGTAGTGTACAATGCAATTGCAGATGCCAAAGGATAAAGGTTGAGGAGATAGGTTACGGCTCCTTGTAAAAACAAATTGCGTAGCCGCATTTGGTCCTGTAGTTCAACGGAATTTAGAACAGTTGGCTTCTACCCTTCAGGTTGGGGGTTCGAATCCCTCCAGGATCACATTTTGGATTAAAAAATAGTCTAACTTTATTAAATTGATGTTTGAAATATTTATTATTAATTAAATAAGCCCCGATAGTTCAATGGATAGAACAGGAGTCTTTATGGTTAGCAAAATGGTAGGAGTGCTTAAAGTGATAATACTATATCTTTAAGTAGAAGTAGGCTAATTCGAGGAACCTATGGGCCATTCATAAGATAAAATCATAGTTATCACGAACTAAGTTTAGAATAAATATTCTAATAAATGCGTACAGACTATATACCTACTACTTGTATTTGAAATAAATAAGTAAAGAGATAGTCGGTTCTTATAAATATATTTATAAGAAGCTAAACTTCTAATTCGGGTTCGATTCCCGATTGGGGTACAAATATATTTAAATAAATAATGAGTTTTATTTGTCAATATTGTGGAAAAGAAGTTGGAAATAAAGGATGTTTAATAATACATGAAAAATCATGTAATTTAAATCCAAATAAAATTAAAAATCCAAATAGAAAAGGAAATGGTGGTCATGATAATGGATATTATGCATGGAATAAAGGATTAACAAAAGAAAATAATGAATCATTAAAACAAGCAAGTATTAATTTAAAAAATAAGTATAAAAATGGTGAATTAATTCCATCGTTTTTAAACAAACATCATTCTAAAGAATCAAAAATACTTATATCTGAAAAACGTAAACAATGGTTAAAAGATCATAAAGATAAGCATGTATGGAGAAGAGATTCAAAATTTTTATCTGTTCCATGTGAAAATTTAAAACAATATTTAAAAAATAAAGGAATTAATTTTGTTGAAGAATATGAACCTTTTGATGATATAAATTATTGTGTTGATATAGCATGGCCTGATGAAAAAATAGCAATAGAAGTAAATGGTAATCAACATTATAATAGAGACGGCAGTTTAAGTAAATATTATCAAAAAAGACATAATTTATTTGTATCTCGTGGATGGAAAATATTTGAAATACATTATTCTAAATGTTTTAATATTGATATTAATGATATTAATGATATTTTAAATCTTCCAATTTATGATAAAGATTATGTTGATAAATATTTTTCAAAAAAAGAATTAAAACAAAAAAATAAACAAATAAAAAAATTAAAATTAAAAGAAATTAAACAAAAACAAAAGCAAGAAATAGAAGAACAACATAAGCAAATTATATATAATCTTATAAATAATTCAGGAATAGATTTTACAAAACAAGGATGGTCTTCACAAGCAATTAATTATTTAGCAAATAGAAATGAATTATGGAATATAGGTATATTTAGATGCATAAGAAAATATTATCCTGAATTTTTGCAAAGAAAAGATATTTATAAAAGAAAAGGAAGTATATATTAAATATGTTGCTCCCATAGCTCAATGGATTAGAGCAGGGTCCTACGAAGGCCAAGGTTGTGGGTTCGAGTCCCGCTGGGAGTACAAGTCATTCGATGTTATATGTGGGTTCAAGTCCCGCCGCAAGGGAGATGACGACGAACGGGAGTGTATCTCATCAGTGCTAAATCCCGTCCCAGCCTTTAGTAGGGAGTTGCTGATGAGTAAGGTCGGACATTGTTAAATCTGCAAGTAGTGGCCAATGCTTGTATGAATGACTTTTAAATGATTATGTGAAGCAGATAGGATGTGCTACTAGGTCACTTCTGAAACGTTTGAAAGTTTCCTGACGAGGTAAAACTGAGGATTAAGTAAACTTAGGCTATGTTGGTTCGAATCCAACCATAATCACATATAAATGGGTATGTAGCTCAAAATGGACAGAGCGGTAGCAAACGAAGAGGCTATTGATGGTAGAGAATCTGAAACATGGTCTTGTATTTTTGCGGTAGAACTGAAATATATGGTGAAACATAAGTAAGGAATCGCGTTTAGTGTGCCATCTTAAACATAATGAGGGTTCGAGCCCCTCCATATCCACTTATGCTTATATAGTTTAATGGTAAAGCACAGACGCTGGAGAACACAGTCTTGGGCTGAGATTTGAGTTCGATTCTCAATATAAGCTCATAATTTAATATTCAATTTATGAAAGCATTAAAAGACAAGAGAAAATTTGGTTGGAATAAAATACCAAAAAATCGTAATTGCAAAAAATTTGGTATTCAACGTGGCGGTGTCTATAAATATCGAAATGCTTTACATATTTTATTATTCCATACTGAAGGATGGGATCGTCCTATAGAACATGGCAATTTTGATATGCTATATTGGACTATAAAAGATATTAAGAATTATTATGATATTTATAAAAGAGGAGAAAATCTTTTTGAATATATAACAAGATATGAATATGATCCAGAAGCATTTTGGAAAACAACTTATGGAAGATATTATAGAACATTATGTGAACATATTGAAGAATTATATAATACATTAAAATTAAGAGGCGATGTATGATCCTATGGTGTAGTGAATGCACGATTCTCCCCTAAAGAATAGGTATAGGTTTGACTCCTATTGGGATTACTTTTCTAATATTATATATTTTTATTGAATTTTTTCTTTTATGTACTATATTTATATTAACAAACAATAAAAATATAAAATATGTCAAATTCAATTCCATTCCACATGATTAACGAAGTAATGAACGTTAAGAATTCAGAAAAAATCAATATTGTTCCTGGTATGGGTGCAACATATTTTATTGGTTCTGATAGTTATGCAATGGTCGTTACTGAGGTTCTTTCTCCTAAGGCTATTATGATTGCTCATGCTGTTCCTAGTCATGAGGATAAATTCGTTACTAACGAGAACGGTTTAGATATTCTTCCTAATGATCTTCTAAAGGAATATGAAAAGTTTGTTCCTGATGAGTTTGGCTATAAAGGATATAATGTTCCTCGTAAGTATACTCTTCGTAAGAACGGTCGCTGGATTGAGGAAGGACGTGGTCTTTGGGACTGTGGAGGAGTTCATATTGGTCATGCAGAATCATACAGAGATCCATCTTTCTAAATTTCAGTATTTCATTAATTAAGCAAACGTAATATGAAATATCAGATCATTAAAGAACGTGAAGCTACTTATAAAGAGGTTTTTGATAATCTCAAGTATGGTGGTCTCAAGCTTTTGTTTGAGAATTTGAAGACAAAGACCTTTTCTCAGGTTGCTTGGTGCGGTGATAATCGAATTGAAATTATTACAATTCGCAATGATAAAGTCTACAATGATTATTTCATGACATTTTCTCCTGTAACTATCGAAAGTATGATGAATAACAAAATATTCGTCAATAATTATAGTCGTTGGTATATTGGTTACATTAAAGATTAAAAATTATGGAATTTGTAATACATAAAAATAAGACTTCTTGGGGAACTGTATGGCATATCATTACTAATGATGGCATGGGTCATGTTGCAGCACAAATTGATAATGATAGTCCAAATACATTATTTGTTTCAGGATTGTCAGTTTACGAAGATGCACGTCGTAAAGGTTTAGCAACAATCATGTTGCATGAAATTGAGTCACTTGCAATTGATAATGACATTGAAAAAATTAGATTGAATGTAAATAAGCCTAAGAGCTGGGTTTATGATTTTTATATCCGACGTGGGTATGAGTTTGATGATGAAGATGAAGACGATTATTATCTTGTTAAATACGTATGAATATTATAAAGGCATTTGATTCTGCATTTAAACGCGCACAGGCAAAACATTGGGATTATATTTATATTCTTATTGATTTACATGGCACTATTTTTACGCCAAGTTATCTAAATGAAGAGAAATATGAATTTTATCCTTATGCAAAAGAAGCATTACAGTTACTGTCAAAAGATCCAAATATTAAGTTGATACTTTGGACTAGTTCAACTAATCAAGCAGCATTGGATTATGGAGTTGAATTTAATAGAAATAAAATTTATTTTGATTATTTGAATTGCAATCCTGAAGTTGAGCGTCAGTCAACAGATCCTGAAACACTTGATTTGTCATCTAAATACTATTTCAATATTGGTATTGATGATAAGTTTGGGTTTGAACCAGAAACAGATTGGAAAACTATTTATGAATATTTAAAATATTTTATTTATGAACAAAGAAACATTTGAAGAAATCGCAAAGCTTCGTGACAAAAGAGAAGAACTTATAAGTTTGCTTAATAGATTAAATAATGATGGCAGGGTTAGTATAAGCTATTATTCAGATATTTTTGATGAAATTCTTTCTCCAAGTTTACATGAATTTGAAGACTTACAAGAAGAGCTTAATGATATTGTAAAAAAATGGTTTGCAAATAAAATTGAAAAAATTGATAATAGAATTAAAGAATTATAAATATATATGAAAAATATTGTGTTTTTTATTTGCTGGCTTGCTTTTATTATTTTTGGAATGATACTTTTTGATTATGCATTTCCAAATCTTACAGTACAGCAATGCATAGCAGCAACATTAGCAGTTTATTGTTTTTCATTTGCAACAGTTGCTTGGTTTCAATGGGAATATGATAAGAATAAAGAATCTGATAATAAAGATAAGAAATAATTAATGAAAGGCTGTATATATTGGTTATTTATGCTAATATTGACAATATTTTTAATATTGTCTATATTAGTATTAATAGGATTGGGTGTGCAAGTCCATTCAAATGGAGTATTGCCTTAAACAAATAATAATATGGAAGACAAAAAATATCCTATGCAAATTTGTCAAGATGATAATCTTACCTATAAGTTTCGTGAATTACATAAGGAGCTTGTGAATAAGATTATCTCATTCTGTAAAGAAAACAATATTAGTATTGATGAGTTTCATTTGAATGCTGATGGAGTAGATGGTTCAATTCCTTATGGTGAATGGAAATCGTGTACTGACTCAGGATTTTCAATGATTAAATTTACTGATGAGTATAAAGATGCTGTTTCTTTACGTAAAATAGTAGATGACAAGGAATGGAAAAGAATTAAATTAGAGCAAGAATATTATTTATTTAGTATGTAATCATGGATAGATATTCACAAGAACTACTTATAGATCAATTAATACATAGCATAAATATAGGTGGTATTGATGATGATCTTTTAGAAAAGCTTAAGACGCATATAGATATGAATATGAGTGAAGAAATGAAATGTCTTAAGTTTATTCAATTATATAAAAAGGCAGATGAATATTTGACTAAGCTTCTTGATGAAAGATACACAGCTAATTATGATATCTGGGAAGAAATGTGGAATAAGCTTTTTGATAATCCTGGGTGGGTGCATCAGGCATATAAGCTACATAAATTTGATACTGACATTATTGATAGCTCATATGAAGATGAAGTACGAGAAATAATGTGGAATTGGAGAGAATCTGTCAATAATGTCAAAAGACTAATTGGAGAAAAATATGAAGTGGAATAAAGATGCCTTTGGAAACGAACTTAAAGTTGGAGATAAAGTTGCAGCAGCAGTCACAATAGTTCAGTCTCCAGGATTAAGAAAAGGAACAATTGTTAAAGAAACTGGTAAGCCGGCAAATGAAATTGATTGGAAGAAATATACTGGTGTCATTAATGATAAAGATACTTATAAAATTGAAGTACAGAAATATCTAATTCATTGGGATGAGTTTTCTGTAAATGATTATTGGAACAATAAAGAAGGCCTGAAAGATACTGTTATCAAAGGAACTAACCTAATAAAGCTATGAAAGACTTTTGTGATTTCTTTATAATTGACTTTATAAAATTTGGAATAAATAAATATCATTATTTATTCATTATTTTTGCTGTGTTGTTTATAATTGATATTATTGCATTTTTTAGTGGCTTTAGAAATATATTCATTGCATTTGCATTAATTTGCTATATATTATTTTTTGTCGGCACATATATAAGTTTTATTTTTAATAATTATAAATAAAATATATAAGATTCTAAATGAAGATTCCTTTTGATAAAGTATATTGCATAAGCTATTGCCGTAATATAGAGAAACAGAATAATATGTGTAAGATTATGAAATACTTAGGCATAAATTTTGAATTCATCTATGGGGCAGACTATACGAATTTAGAAATATTAAAGCATAAAGACTTTCATTTCCTTTCAATAGATAAAAATGAAGAAGAAAAATTCAAAAAGGAAAATTTCAAAGGATATACGCATTTTATAGGAGCTTCTTATGATCATTATACTGCTGTATTGCATGCATATGAATCTGGAGCTAATTCTGTGCTGATAATGGAAGATGACTGTACATTCATAAATGATGTGTCATATATAGAATGGGCTTTCAATAATTATCCTAAAGATGCAGATGCAATTAAATTTGGATATGTTAGTAGATCTGATTCATTACAATTTGTAAAAAATAAAATTGATATCAAAAAAATTAATAAATCATTTATCAAACAAAATAATGATTTAATGATTTGCTTTGCAGGATGCCAATTATATTGTATATGTAATAGAAATACAATGAAAAAATATATTGATTTACAGCAAAGTAATTTTATGTGTTGTGATAATGTATTTGAGCAAATGAGTAATATTGTTTTTTATGGATTGTTTAAGCCTATAGGAATAGATTTTATAGGCAATAAAATTGATATTTCTGAAGGATATGATGATATATATACATTAGAAAGATATATTTAAATATGAAGATTCCTTTTGATAAAGTATATTGCGTTAGCTATTGTCGTAATATAGAAAGACAAAATAATATACGAAAAGTAATGAAATATTTAGGTATTTCATTTGAATTCATATATGGAGCAGATTATAGAAATTTAAAAATATTAAAAGACGAAGATTTTGAATTTATAGGTAATGGTAATGAAATAAGAAATGGAGATTTTAGCGGCTATGCTCATTTCTTAGGATCTACGTATAATCATTATACTGCTATTATGCATGCATATGAATCTGGAGCAAATTCTGTATTGATATTAGAAGATGACTGTGAATTCATAAATGATATGTCATATATAAACTGGGCTTTAAATAATTATCCCAAAGATGCAGATTATGTTATGTTTGGATATGCTGATGCTTATCATTTTCATAATAAGAATGGCTATATAAATACTGTTAAATCTGTAAATAAAAAATTCGTTTGTGCAGGTGAAGAACCAGGAATATCTGCTGCTGGAGAACAATTGTATGGAATATGCAATAGGAAAACAATGGAAGAATATTTAAATTTGCAAAAAAATAAATTAACAATGGTGGATGATATACCTTTTATTTTATTTAGACAAAAAAAATATAAAGTAGTTATAACAGTTAAAGCAGTTAGTATAGATAAAAATGTATCATATTTTTATAATCAAAATGAAAGAAATATATTATATGGCTTAAATGTTTAAATGAAGATTCCTTTTGATAAAGTATATTGTATTAGTTATTGTCGTAATATAGAAAAACAGAATAATATGCGTAAGTTAATGAAATACTTAGGCATAAATTTTGAATTCATCTATGGGGCAGACTATACGAATTTAGAAATATTAAAGCATAAAGACTTTTTATTTTTTAAAGACTGGGATGATGATCAATCTTATAAAGATAAATTTAATTTTAGAAATTATACGCATTTTATAGGAGCTTCTTATGATCATTATACTGCTGTATTGCATGC
>OCTX012247206.1_pt1 | contig 27892 bp, 26 predicted proteins | sample 1539691 | NCBI WGS metagenome assembly OCTX01 (sample SAMN02144231, study PRJEB22623) | gut metagenome | biome: sheep rumen | host: Ovis aries | place: New Zealand
TTTTGCGTTCATCATCCCTATGCTTGCCGCGAGGGCGAAGAAGAGGGCAAAGATTTTTCGTTTTCGTGCCACTAAGGCGCGAGTAAGAGAGAAAAGTCTTTCCATTTTCTTTTGTTTTTAATTGTTAAACTTGTTATTAATTTATTTTGTTGTTTTGCCTTGTTGCGTGGTTGTTAATCTTAATAATCGGATAATAATCGGACATTATGTATAGGGTTGCTATACCCTTGCTATACCCTTGCGGTTTATTTACGTTTATTTACGATTTATTTACGATTTATACGTACTTGGGAACCTTCGTTACCTTCGTAAATCCTTCGTACATCGTACATTCCCTCACCCGCATGCAAAAAAGGCAGCGCATAGTACGAGACTACACGCCGCCTTTATAGCTGCGAAGTTATTGATACTCTTTATGTTGCGCCCATTCGTAATGGGGGGGGTAAAATCGAACATTGGGTTGTGAGTATGTTTGTAGATTTATATATGGGATTAAACGCCTTGCTCCAAACTATCTTTGAAATGCCATTAGAGCTCGAAAGTAGCGATTGATTTGAACCATTCGTACGCCTCTTTTGCACGCCGTACATCTTCTGTAGATACCGGCTTGGGATGCTCTTTGATGATATTAACTATAGCTCTCTCAATGAGTGTTATAGATTTTATCGGGTCATTTATCGGGTCATTTATCGGGTCATTTATCGGATCATTGTAATCATACTACTCAAAAATCGCGCAAAAGTACAAAAAAAAAGTGAAATACGCAAATTTTTAGCCCATAAAAGTATAAGTTTGTTAACTTTTTTCGAATTTTGATGACAAAATCAGCAGATTTCAGGCGGACGGCGGACAGGCGGACACCCATTTTTATAAACTCACACACGCGTGTGGGTGTATGTATTTTACGGAAAGGGTGTCCGCCCGTCCGCCCGGTCTACCCTTTTCCCTCTATATTCCTTTACTGTTTTCGTTTGGATCGTGGTAGTATAGGGTTGCTATATTTTAGCAAACACAAAGCGACTGATGCATAAAGCACCAGTCACCTGCATTAGTCAGGAATATGTATATTTTGCGTTACTGCCCTTCTTAGCCGCAAGGGCACGAATGACAAAGTCATTCTTCTTAGCCGCAAGGGCACGATTATTGCATTTCGCAATCTTCGCACATACAGCCTCTTCACTGTGTGTGTAGGAAGTTACCCGCCCATACGCAGATACTGATTAACGTACCCGCGCCTGCGCCCATAGAGAAATCATATGTCAATTGCTTACACATAAATTAGTTCTGCTCTATTATTTCCCAATGTCCACCTCGGTTTGAGCCGACACGGCGGATGATACCATCACGCTGAAGATTGTTGGTGAGAGCAATCAGATTCTTCTTTGCTATACCTATCGTCTCAGCCATCTGCGCGGTTGTTACTTTAGGATTCCTCTCAATCATCTCTACAATCATGAGTGCATAGCCATTCAATACTATAGTTACCTGTTTGGTAACTTTGCCATTAGATGTTTTAGTAATGGTTTTGGTTACGTTTTTGGTTACGTTACCGATAGAGGCGTAATCGTCTGTATTTGTATTGTTTATATGCTTTTTGGTTACGTTGTCGGTTACGTTTTTGGTTACATTACCTGTTTGCTCGGTAATGTTACCGTATATGTTTAAATCTCTGTGTATGGTAACGAGAGTTCCACTCATGAAGTTCTCAAAACCCGGTTCAGGCAATCCCGCCTCCTTGAACGACTGACACACCTTAGTAACACCACGTCCCCAAGACTCAATGAAACCGGCACGATAGAAGATATTAGCGATAAGCGGATTACGACGCACAGACATGTGCTCCTTACTCATCCGTTCCACACTAAAACCTTCCGGTAGATTGCCGTCGTTCCAAAACCAAATACGGTCATTGTAAATCTTCATCTGAATATCCTGCCCGAGATAATCACGGTGGATAATAGCGTTATACACCAACTCACGCAAGGCATCCTCCGGCATCTCCAACGGTTCGACGCGGTGCATTCCTTCATAGTGGATAGGACGGATAAGGTAGTCCTGACGCAGTTTCCACATCACTTCATCCGCTATTTGCAAAATGTTGCCTTCGATATTATCCTGATGCACCAAGTCCGTTTCATCCTTCACGAAACGACCTATGCGGAAACGCGCATTGATAAAACGGCGTTGAGGATTCTTGCCAAACAGCAGGATAGCAGCATTCTTGAGATGCCCGTCTTCAGTCATCAAGTTAAGATTCTTCAGAACAACCTCAACAGGGTCATTCATTGCCTCTTTAGGCATTCTGTCTATGGGAATAGCATGACGGAGGAAATAGTCAATAGCTTTAGGGTCTATCTCATCCCGTTTCGCACCCTCACACTCCATATCGTCCCAAGTGCGTCCCATCTTCTTAAGAATGAGCGTTTGCAGACCGGAACCTTTGACCTCTTGCAATGTTGAACCGCTACGATAATAGAACTTGCCCCGATAAGCCACAGGCTGCTCAGTAGCATCCACACATATGGAGATATACTCTTTACCATCCTCTGTGTGCAAGTCCACTTGGGCTAATACGCCGGTAGTCTGGTTGATCTGATTGGGAAGGTCAGCCAACAACTTAGTTGCATTGTTTATACCACATACCTGCCCATCGTCATCAATGCCAATATACAATGTGCCACCTTGCGCATTGGCAAAGCCGCTAATGTATTGAAGGTATTCATCCTTCCATATACGTTTGAACTCGGTATGTTGATCCTCTTTCATTGCAACTGATTGACTATGACTTGAAAAAATCGCACAAAAGTACAAAAAAAGAATGAAATACGCAAATTTTTAGCCCATAAAAGTTTAAGTTTGTTAACTTTTTCGGGGTTTGGTGACAAAATCAGCAGATTTTGGGAATAAAAGAGCCAGAATAAGGTCGTCGTTATTCTGCCGGTTGAAGGTTACCATCTGCACGAACCAGTTTTTGAAATATCGAGACGCTCGAACAGCACAACGAAAAGGGTGACAGGGTGACGGGGTGACACCCTCATTTATAAACTCACACACATACACGTGTGTGTATGTATTTTAGCGAAGGGGCGTCACCCCGTCACCCCGTCACCCGCACATTAAAAAAAGTGGAAAGGTACCGGACCGGGATGTCCACGATGGGAATGTAATGCGAACGAGATGCGAACGTAAATGACGGGGAAAGCCCCCCTTAAAGAGGGTGATTTAAGATTTAAAATTTAAGATTTAAAATTATGGCCGCGCAAGCGCGGGGCGGAATCGCCCAAGCTTGGTCGATAAACCGCCAGAGGAGGGTAGGGAGGGGTTCCCGACCGAGAACCCAGCACCGAGAACCGAGGCTTTGGCTGTTGGCTTTGGCGTTGGCTTCGGGGCCCCCAAAAGCTCAACATGAGGTTTTGGGGAAAGCGGAAGCATCGGTCGCCCGTCGATTTAGCGCAGCGGTATCGACCATAGCGATCCGAGGACTGAACGCGCACGAGAACCGAGAAAAAAATCGCCATTTCGCAAGAATGTGGCGATTTTTTTTGCGTATGTCGAAAAAAAGCTGTACCTTTGCAAGCGGAAAACTATTGTTCACCCATTCCGAACAATACCGCATGGCCCAATAGTACTACCAAACCAAGCAAAAACAAAAGGAATAACGATACAAGACCTATGACTCTATTATTTATCGGAACGACTGAAATTATCGTCATCGCCCTCATCATCCTGTTGCTCTTCGGCGGCGCCAAGCTGCCCGCTTTGATGCGTGGACTGGGTAAGGGTGTCAAGGAATTCAAGGACGAGGTAGCCGGTAACGGTACCAAACCCGAGGATGCCGACAGTAAACCGGAAGCCGAGAACAAGGACCGGAAATGAGCCAAGAGCCCACTACGTTTTGGCAGCACCTCGACGTCATGCGCGGGGGGCTGATACGCTCCACCGTTGTCGTACTGGTGGCGGCTGTTGGGGTATTTCTCTTGCGCGAACCTCTATTCCGTTTTATCCTTTGGCCCTTGCAGGCTGACTTCCCCACCTGGCTTTTGCTGACACGTCTGGGTCTGATGCAGACCTTACCCGAGGCACAACTCATCAATACCGAGTTGGCTCGGCAGTTCATCGTCCACATGCAGGCGGCGCTATGGGTTGCCCTTGTCATCGCCCTGCCCTATCTCGGGTTTGAGGTTGTACGTTTTGTGCGTCCTGCCCTCTACGCGAACGAACGCCGCCATCTTATGCCTGTAGTCATAGCCGCTTATCTGCTCTTCATGGCCGGTATCGCACTCGCCTATTGGGTGCTGTTTCCGTTCACGTTCCTCTTTCTGGCCGACTACCAAGTCGCCCATAGCGTCACCAACTGGATTAGCCTCTCGTCTTATGCTTCTACCTTAGGTCTGATGTGCCTGATGATGGGGCTGATGGCTGAGATGCCTATCGTCTGCCGGCTGCTATGGCGTATGGGACTCGTCTCGCGCCAAGGTCTCTACCGCTTCCGCCGGCATGCTATAGTCGCTATCTTCATCCTCGCGGCGGTTATCACACCCACCGGCGACGCCTTCACCCTTTGCCTCGTAGCCCTGCCCATTTGGCTCCTTTATGAGCTTAGCGCACGCGTAATTCGCTAACAAAAGGTATCAAAAATAGGGAAAAAACACTTTTTTTTGAAAAAAAGACAAAAAAAATTTGGTCATGTCATAAAAAAGCAGTACCTTTGCAGCCGCTTTTGGAAAACAGAAGTATTGAAGGTGCCTAATCGTATATCGGTAGTACATCAGATTTTGGTTCTGAGGGGCGAGGTTCGATTCCTCGTTAGGCAACAAGAAAGAGAGCCGTAAGGCTTTTTTTGTAAGTGTGATGGGATACGGGCAACCACACAGCTATTGACGATTGGACAATTGACGATTCGACAATTGAATTTTTGCCCCACATTGAGTAACACTAAAAAAACAAAAACAAATGAAGACATTTGAACTGACCGGAGAACTCCGCAACGAGTTCGGCAAGAAGGCCGCTAAGGCTATGCGCAAAGAGGACCTCATCCCCTGCAACCTGTACGGACTGGGTAACAACATCACCTTTACCGTTCATGCTGCTGACGTGCGCAAACTCATCTACACCCCCGACACGATGGTTGTAGCTCTCACCATTGGCGCAGAGAAACACATGGCCGTTGTTAAGGAGATGCAGTTCCACCCCGTTTCGGAGGACTGCCTGCATATCGACTTCCTGGAGGTGAACGAGACCAAGCCCGTTACCGTAGAGATTCCGGTTCAACTGGATGGTCACGCAGCCGGTGTGAAAGCCGGTGGTAAGCTGTCGTTGGAGATGCGCAAACTCAAAGTGAACGGCATCTACACACAGATTCCCGACCGTATCGTTATTGACATCACCAACCTCGGTCTCGGTAAGAAGATTGCCGTTAACGACGTGAAGGTAGAGGGTCTGAAGATGATGAACGCTAAGGACGCTTGCGTCGCTCAGGTGAAAGCTACGCGTGCAAGTGCTGCCGCTGAAGCCGCTGAATAACGATGGCCAAATTCCTGATTGTCGGACTCGGTAATATCGGCGACGAGTACCGAAACACCCGACATAATATAGGATTCCGCATGTTGGACGCTTTTGCTGAAGCGTCCAACATTGTATTTGCGGACCGCCGATACGGTTTTGTGGGCAAAGGCCGCATCAAGAATGCCGAAGTCGTGCTACTCAAGCCCTCCACCTATATGAACCTTAGCGGTAATGCCGTGCGGTACTGGATGAACGAAGAGAAGATCCCCCTTGAGAACCTCTTTGTACTGGTTGACGACCTCAACCTGCCTTTCGGCACCCTGCGCATCCGCAAACAGGGTTCCAATGGCGGACACAACGGACTCGGACACATCCAGCAGGTACTCTGTACCGAGAACTATGCCCGACTACGTTTCGGTATCGGTAACGAGTTCGTACGCGGCAATCAGATTAACTTTGTGCTCGGCGAGTGGAGCGAGGAGGAGGAGAAACTCCTACCCGAACGTATCGCCGTGGCAAAGGACATCATCACATCCTTCTGCCTGCAAGGTATAGACCGCACCATGAATCTGTTTAATAAGGCTAAGGGTTAATGGATAAGGGTATCAATCCATCATTACGCAAAGCATACCAATCCATCATTACGCAAAGCGTATGGACGGTAGCTGCATCGAACCTGCTGCTACTGATGGTTTTATATACCCTCGCGCGCGTATTCTTTTATTGTGTCAGCCGCGATCTCTTCCCCTCGGTTACCCTGCCGCACCTCCTGGAGATGCTCTTGGGCGGCATGCGTTTTGACCTGACTGCCATTCTCTACCTCTCGTCGCTCTACCTGCTGCTGATGCTCCTACCCTTGCCTTGGAAATGGCGCACCAACCATACCTATCAGCAGGTTGCCAAGTGGTGCCTATGGGTGCCTAACATCCTCGGCATAATCGTCAACTCCGCGGATATGGTCTATATGCGGTTTACCAACCGACGGACGACCATGACCTTCTTTAGCGAGTTTCAGCACGACGACAACCTCCTTCGTATCTTCCTTACCGGCATGGTGCAGTATTGGTACGTAACGCTCTTCGCGATCCTGAGCATCGTGCTACTGGTCCTTCTGACCCGCCAAAACCGCGAGAGCGACGAACCCCTCACCCGCCATCCGCTACTCTACTATCCGTTCCAAACGGGGCTATTGTGCCTATCCGTCTATTTCATCATCATCGGTATCCGAGGCGGCTTCGGCGCTTACACACGCCCCATCACGCTCAGTAATGCCCTGCAATATACCAACCGTCCGGAGGAGACGATGCTCGTCCTCAACACGCCTTTTGCCCTCATGCGTTCGACGGAAGGACGTACGTACCACGACCCGCAGTATTTCGACCGCGACACCTTAGAGCAGCTCATGACGCCCTGCCATGACCCCGAGCTACTGACGCCCTACCCCATGGATAGGCTGAATGTGGTGGTGCTGATTCTGGAGTCCTTCTCCAAGGAATACATCGGTTACTACAATCGCCACCTGGACGGCGGTACCTATACGGGTTATACTCCCTTCTTGGATTCGTTACTGGAGCACAGCATCAGCTACCGGCTGTCGTTTGCCTCCGGACGCAAGTCCATCGACGCCATGCCCTCGGTACTATCGTCTATCCCGATGCTCATAGAGCCCTATGTCGTCACGGCATATTCCACCAACCGTGTCTCGTCGCTTGCCGACTGTCTCGGTCGCGAGGGTTACCATACCGCCTTTTACCACGGCGCGCCCAATGGCAGCATGGGCTTCCAGGCCTACGCCCGTTCGGCAGGTTTTGAGGCATACTGCGGCATGGACGAATACCGCGACTACTGCCGCCGTCACGGACACGATGCGGATGACGACTACGATGGCACCTGGGCTATCTGGGATGATGAGTTCCTGCAATACATGGCTTACACGCTTGACAGCCTGCCCGAGCCCTTCCTGGCTTCGGTCTTTACCGCCTCCAGCCATCATCCTTTCCGCGTGCCCGAACGCTACGAGGGCGCTTTCCCGGCCGGCACACAACCCATACACGCCTGCATAGGCTATACCGATATGGCGCTACGCCATTTCTTCGACTATGCCCGCCGGCAAGCGTGGTACAGCAATACCCTCTTTGTGCTCACAGCCGACCATACCAACCTCCTCACCCACCCCGAGTACCAAACGGCCAAGGGGCTATACGAGGTGCCCATCATCTTCTTCCACGAGGCTTGGCAGCAAGGCTTGCTCGACACGACCAACGTGCTCTCGCAGACCGATATCATGCCGTCTGTGCTGGCTTATCTGGGCTATGACAAACCCTTCTTTGCCTTTGGCGAGAATGGTCTGACGCGTGCCAAAGAGCATGCGTATGCCATCTGCTATAACGCGCCCTTGTACCAGATATTCTCCGATAGCCTGTTGCTACAGTTCGATGGTCAAGAGCCCCGAGCGCTTTATAACTACCGTCGTGATCCGTTGTTGCGGCATCCTTTACCGCCGGACCAAGCCCCACCGGCCATGCTGACCTACCTGAAGGCCTACATCCAGCAATACATCGTCCGCATGCGCGAAAACCGACTAACCTACTAAGATTTAATATTTAACCCTTAACCCTTAACCTTTAACCATTAACCATTCCCCCTTCCCCCATGGAAGTCCGTGTCGATAAATACCTCTTTGCCATGCGGCTCTACAAGACCCGCTCCATCGCCGCAGATGCCTGCAAGAACGGCCGCGTCACGATGAATGGCACCCCCCTCAAAAGCTCGCGTACCCTGAAGGTAGGCGACCGTTTCTCACTACGCAAAGGTCCCATAACCTATACCTACGAGGTCTTGCGACTGAGCGAGAACCGCCTGGGAGCCAAACTGGTGCCCGAATACCTGCGTGACATCACCACGCCCGACCAACTCGAACTGCTCGAACTGGCACGACTGGCTGCTGCCAATGGGCGTGACCGCGGTACCGGACGCCCCACCAAGAAGGACCGCCGAGACATACTCACCTTCATGTCCGACGACTATCCCGACGACTACAACGAAGACTTTGATGATTTTGATGATATAGATCATGAAGAGTAAAAAAGAAAACATAGCCGAGTACATTCTCTACCTCTGGCAACTGGAAGACTACCTGCGTGCCTTCCCCGAGCAGGCGCAGCAGAGTACCGAACTCATGGAAATCCTCGATATGATGCACCAGGAAGGCATCATGCAGGGCGGCCATCTGCAGCTGGCTAAGAACGCCCTGAGTGAACTGGAGGACCTGCACGACGAGCTCATGGACAGCGAGGCCCCCTATCGTGCCGTCATCCTGCATATCGAGCCGTCGCTCAACGTCCTCAAGTCCAAGACCGACCGCCCCACCATGTCCGACGTCGAAGCCTGCCTCGTGCTGCTCTACCAGGTCATGATGCTCCGCCTACAAAAACAGGAGATCAGCGAGGCTACCGACATAGTCGTCAAAGACGCCACCCAACTGTTGCGATTCCTGAGCAAGACCTACTATGACAACCAAGAAGCGTTTTGAGGCCGTACTGGCTTGGTTTGAGGCCAATGCCGCCTCGGCGGAGTCGGAACTGCATTTCGACTCGCCCTTCTCGCTACTGGTAGCCGTCATGCTGAGTGCCCAATGTACCGACCGCCGCGTCAACATGGTCACGCCTGCCCTTATGCAGGCATACCCCACCCCCGAACAGATGGCAAAGGCATCGGTCGAAGATATCTTCGGCTATATCCGTTCCGTCAGTTATCCGAACGCCAAGGCCGCACATCTGCTGGCGACTGCCCAACGGCTGACGGAGGTCTATGGTGGTCAGGTGCCCGATAATCCGGAGGACCTGCAGACCCTGCCCGGCGTCGGCCGCAAGACCGCCAACGTCATCTGCGCCGTACAATGGGGGCAAGCGACCATGGCGGTCGATACGCATATCTTCCGCGTGAGCGAACGTATCGGACTGACCACCCACAGCAAGAACCCGCTACAGACCGAACGTCAACTGGTCAGATACATCCCCGCAGCCATCATCCCCAAAGCGCACCATTGGCTTCTGCTTCATGGCCGATATATATGCCAAGCCCGCAAACCCCATTGCGAGGCCTGCGGGCTTAAACCATACTGCAGATACTTTTTAATGATTAATGATTAATGAATATTTTTTTCCGCGCGGGATAATCATTATTCATTATTCATTATTCATTATTCATTATTCTTTTATACAGCACCTTCGGATCGACGGCCTTCTGAATCAGGCTGTGCAGCTCGCTGATGGCGATACGGTCTTGTGCCATGGTGTCGCGGTAGCGGACGGTCACGCAGTTATCGTTGAGCGTGTCGTGGTCCACGGTAATGCAGAAGGGCGTTCCGATGGCGTCCTGACGACGGTAGCGCTTGCCGATGCTGTCTTTCTCGTCGTACTGGGTATGGAAGTCAAACTTGAGCATATCCATGATCTCGCGTGCCTTCTCGGGCAGGCCGTCTTTCTTCACAAGCGGCATCACGCAGCATTTCACGGGGGCCAGAACGGGCGGCAGATTCAGTACCACGCGCGTGTCGCCACCCTCCAGCTGCTCTTCCTTGTACGACGAACACATCACGCTCAGGAACATACGGTCCACGCCGATGGAGGTCTCGATGACATAGGGCGTATAGCTCTCGTTCAACTCGGGGTCGAAGTACTCAATCTTCTTGCCCGAATACTTGGCATGCTGGCTCAAGTCGAAGTTCGTACGGCTGTGGATACCCTCTACCTCCTTGAAGCCAAACGGCATCTGGAACTCGATATCCGTAGCGGCATTGGCGTAGTGTGCCAGTTTCTCGTGGTCGTGGAAGCGGTATTTCTCGTCACCCAGTCCCAGGGCTTTGTGCCATTTCAGGCGGAACTGTTTCCAATGTTCGAACCACTTCAACTCCTCGCCCGGACGCACAAAGAACTGCATCTCCATCTGCTCAAACTCGCGCATGCGGAAGATAAACTGACGGGCTACTATCTCGTTGCGGAAGGCCTTACCGATCTGGGCGATACCGAACGGTATCTTCATACGGCCGGTCTTCTGTACGTTCAGGAAGTTAACAAAGATACCCTGTGCCGTCTCCGGACGGAGATAGATCTTCATCGCCCCGTCGGCTGTCGAGCCCATCTCGGTGGAGAACATCAGGTTAAACTGGCGGACATCGGTCCAGTTCCTCGTGCCGCTTATCGGGCATACGATCTCCTCGTCCAGGATGATCTGCTTCAGCTCCTCCAGGTCCATCGCGTTCATCGCCTTGCTGTAGCGTTCGTGCAGAGCGTCGTACTTAGCTTGGTGCTCCAGCACGCGGGGGTTCGTCTGGCGGAACATCGCCTCGTCGAAACTCTCGCCGAAACGTTTGCGGGCTTTGTCCACCTCTTTCTGCATCTTCTCCTCGATCTTGGCGAGCTGGTCCTCGATGAGTACATCGGCGCGGTAGCGTTTCTTGGAGTCGCGGTTGTCGATGAGTGGGTCGTTGAACGCGTCCACGTGACCGGAGGCTTTCCAGGTCGTTGGGTGCATAAAGATGGCGGCATCGATACCCACGATATTCTCGTGCAGTAACGTCATAGCGTCCCACCAGTAGCGTTTGATATTGTTCTTGAGTTCCACGCCGTTCTGGCCGTAGTCATACACAGCACCCAGTCCGTCGTATATCTCCGACGAAGGGAAAACAAACCCGTACTCCTTACAATGAGCGACGATTTTCTTGAAGGTCTCTTCTTGTGTTGCCATATAGTATTTACAATTTATTTACAATTTAACCTGTTATTTACAATTTAACCTGTTATTTACAATTTAACCTGCAAAATTACATAAAAAATCTGACCTACGCAAATTTTTCGGATAAAAAATAAAAAATTCGCCCCGAGTATGCTATTTTTTTGTTTGTACGCGGTACCTGTTTACGTAGAGACGGCATTCCTTGCCGTCTCTCATGCATTCCTTGCCATCTCTCATGCATTCCTTGCCGTCTCTCATGGTTGCGTTGGTTTGATCTATGGTAGAGACGGCATTCCTTGCCGTCTCTCATGCATTCTTTGCCGTCTCTCATGCATTCTTTGCCGGTTGTCATGGTTGCGTTGGTTTGATATATGGTAGAGACGGCATTCCTTGCCGTCTCTCATGCATTCTTTGCCGTCTCTCATGCATTCCTTGCCGGTTGGCGTACTAGTGCTCTAGTGTACGATTGCTGAACGCGCACCAGAACCGATTTTCCTCGACCTTTTATCGGACTTTTATCGGACTTTTATCGGGCTTTCTCAAATCCGGTGCAAAGGTACTGCTTTTTTCTGACATACGCAATACTTTGTCCCCCAAGTCGTGCTATTTGTCCCCTGACTTGTAATAGTCCCGAAAGGATAGTCTATGATATAATCTATAGTATCGTATTATATAGTATAGTATTAAAAGGTTAAGTTAAAAGTTAAAAGTTATCGAATTTGTAATTTACATCGCGCGTGCGCGATATGTACATATGGAGATAGACTCTTAACTCTTTCGGGACTCATGGTCAAAAGTGGAAAATTAAAATCGCATGACTTTTAACTTTTAACTTTTAACTTTTAACATTTTCGGGGGGCATATACAAAAGCGCTTACCCACCATGACGGCTGTTTTTTTACTTACGCAAATAAATAGTAAAAAATATTTGCATATGTCATTTTTTTGTTGTACCTTTGCAGACGAATTCGGTTTAGGATGGATAATCATGGAGAATCGTCTTGTATCACATAGACCGCATGCACGTTGGAATAACTACCGTTGGACCGGTACCTATTTGATTACGATAGTGGCGTATGGTCACCGACGGGTATTTGGAGAATTGCGTACAGATCCGAAACCGCATGTAGAGCTTAATGATTTAGGGCGTTATTTAGAGCAGCAATGGCTATCGTTGCCATCTTTTCACAGCCGGCATGGTCGCCGAATTAGTGTGTTGGCTCATCAGGTAATGCCCGATCATTTCCATGGTATTTTACGTGTCGAGGCTGAGCTTGACGTGCCGATAGGTGAGATCATACGTGGTCTAAAGATCAGTTGCACGCAGCGATTTCGTCGCATGCCTCGCCCCGATAGCACACCCGTTAGCACATCCGTTAGCACACCCGATAGAGCGCATCGACCATGTATGGTCGATCTCACCGCAGACCAGCGGTTGCCCGTTAGCACACCCGATAGAGCGCATCGACCATGCATGGTCGATCTCACCGCAGACCAGCGTGCCTTGCTATCGCGTATGTCCCATAGGCAGCGTGAGGAGTACTACAAAAAGCTCGGCATAGAGCCCCTTTTTGATGATAATTATGACGATAGTGTTTGTTTCCGTGAGGGGCAGTTAGAGAATGCCATCCGTTACGTCCTTGATAACCCGCGTCGGGCGGTGATTAAGCGGGCTAATCCGGAGTTATTCAAATTAAGGCAGTCGGTAGAGGTTGCTGGTTTTACGTGTACGACTCTTGGCAAGCAGTTTCTCAAAGATAGTCCGATGCGTGAGATGCTCCAATGTTCCAGGTCGCTCACCCAAGAACAGATTGACCGGAAGAAAGCGGAGTGTTTGCGGTTGTCAGAGCAAGGTGTGGTATGGATAAGTGCGGGTATCTCGGAAGGTGAGAAACAGATTTGCAGGGCCATACGTGAGGCGGGTTATCCGTTGGTAGTGTTATTGAACGAGGGATTCCCTGCTGCGGATAGTCCGCATGCGAAATACTACAAGCCTCAGGGTGTTTATTTCGAGGCTTGTGCGTCGGGTCAATTATTATTGATAGAGCCCGGAGAAAGCTTATTTGCGGATAAGGACATCGCGTTGGAGGTTTATCGTAAAGATCCCTTTTGTAAGCCTCACAGTAAGCGTTATCGTTTTCTTTCGCTTAACGCGCTTATTAGGCGCATGTGTAATCCGTAGCCTCTCTCCATCTATCGTGTGTCAGCCATGCATGGCTGACCTATTGACCATCCATCTAGCGTGTGTCAGCCATACATGGCTGACCTATTGACCATCCATCTAGCGTGTGTCAGCCATGCATGGCTGACCTATTGACCATCCATCTAGCGTGTGTCAGCCATGCATGGCTGACCTATTGACCATCCCATCGCCCACCTGCACGATATACAGCCACGCGATAACTTTGGCACGATTATTGTTGTACAATCAATAGTAACAAAAAGAAATAGTAACAAAAAAAACCAAAATTATGAAAAAAATCCTTTCTGCTGTGCTACTTGCACTTTCCTACGCACTCACGGCTTGCGCCGATGAACAACTGATTACCTTCGAACAAATCCCTGAACCTGCTAAAGCAATCGTTAACGCCCATTTCGATGCTACGCAAATCGCCTGCGTCACGCTGGATAAAGGCCTGCTGGACAACGAATACGAGATTCGGTTCAACGACGGACGCTCCATCGATTTCAACAAAGCCGGCGAGCTGTTGAAAGTCGATTGCAAAGCTACCGAAGTACCCTCCGCACTCATTCCGGAACCGGTACAAGCCTACGTCAAAGCCCATTTCCAGAACGCATTTATTACCGAATGGGGCAGAGACGACCGCGGCTACAAAGCCGAACTGAGTAATGGCCTTGATCTGGAGTTCAACCGCAACTATGAGTTTGTCCGCATAGACGACTAAAGCGACAACCATTACTTTGGCGTTGGCTTCTAGTGTACTACTGTACTAGGGCTCTAGTGTTCTAGTGCTTAGGGGCCGAGAACCGAGACTTGGGGGCTGCCTTGGTCTTGGGTCTTTTCTTCGGTTTCTCCATGAGCGGCTGCAGCTCCTCCATCGGAGCCACAAAGGTATTGCGGGCTTGCAGTAGCGCTTCGGACGACGGCTCGGCGGCTTTCAGCAAGGACTGCATCAGATGTATCTTCTCGTGCAAGCCCATAAACAGGTCACCCATAAGCGGCTCAAAGTCCGACACATCCGCTTTGTTCTTACTGCGGCAAGGGTGTTTAGCGACCTTCTGCACCAGGGGTTCCATCAGCGGCACGAAGTACCCGCAGGCCGCATGCAGCCGTTCACGCAGGCGCGTCTTATCGCTACTCAGCAGCAACCTCGTCAGCTGCGGACGGAACTTATCGGCTACCGTTTGCCACTCGTAGAAAACAGGTTGTAGCGTATCTAAGAACGGCAAGGTCTCGGTATTAAACGATACCGCTTTCGTGACTATCTTGCGCATCTGTTCGACCAACAGAAGCGTCCGATGGAAGTCGAAGAGCGCGCTAAACAGCTGTAACTCGTATTCCTTGCGCGCCTTTGGCAGGGTCTGATTGATAGCCTCAACGGTAGGCTGGCTATCGGTATAACGCAGCACAGACGGGTCGTTGTCCAGCTCCACGTAGTCCAGCGGCGAAGACAATACAATCCCTTCGAGCGTCCGGCAACGGGAAAGCGCCACATACACCTGCCCTGCCGCAAAAGCACGCGCCGCGTCAATAATCACCTTGTCGAAGGTCAGACCCTGGCTCTTGTGTATCGTCACAGCCCACGCGAGCCGCAGCGGATACTGGGTGAACGTACCTAATATCTCCTCGTCTATCTTGCCTGTTTTCTCGTCTTCCTTATAGCGGATATTCTCCCATTGCATGCGCGTCACCTCGATGTCGCCATCCTCACAACGCACCACGATTTGGTCGCTCTCGATGGCTGTGATGACGCCTATCTTGCCGTTGTAGAAACGCCGGGGCTTCTGGTCATCGTTACGCACGAACATCACACGCGCTCCATTTTTAAGGTATAAGGTCTCATCCGTCGGGTAGATATTTGCCGGGAAGTCTTTTTTTATCTCCGCCTTAAAGACATGCTGCTCTTCGGGCAGTTTGGCTAACTCGCGTTCGTTCAGTTCGTCTGCCAGGCGGTTGTGGGTCGTTAGCGTGATGTGGAAGTCCTCATCCGTGTTCCTAAATCGCGGATTGTAACGCGCACTCAGTAGTGCACGACTCTGCGTAGTCAGTTGATTCTCACGTACTTCGTTCAGCAGCCTGACGAAAGTCTGGTCTTGTTGACGGAACACATGATCCAGTTCCACATAGACAGGTTGCAACTCCTGCATGACTTTAGATTGGAAGAAATACGGTCCATCGTAGTACTTCTTCATCGCCTCCTCGTCATCGCCACGCGTCACTACGGGCGACAGCTGAAACAGGTCGCCAATCATCACCAGTTGCACGCCTCCGAACGGCTGATCTTTGCGGTATTTGTACCGCCTCAGCACCTGATCTATCGCGTCTAACACATCTGCCCGAACCATACTTATCTCGTCTATCACCAGCATCTCCAGATGGTAGAGCAAGTTCCTCTTCCGCTGTGTAAGTCGTTGTTCTGCAAACAGTTGCCTGTACGACTGCGGCGTCGGTATGAGTGTCCGAACGGGCAACTGGAAGAATGAATGAATGGTCATTCCTCCGGCGTTAATGGCTGCCACACCTGTTGGTGCCACCACGGCCATATTCTTGGGCGTTTGTTCCCTTAGTTTCCTGAGAAAAGTCGTCTTTCCGGTTCCCGCCTTGCCGGTTATGAACAGCGGTCTGTTCGTGTGCAAAGCAAACTCCTCCGCCAGATAGTACGGTAGCGACTCATTCCGTGCATCTATATGTATATTCATCTCGTTCATACGTGCATCCTTATGTATATTCATTTCATTCATATCCGCTACTATATAACTAAACTTTGCAGTATATAGATAACTTGTTTATGGTATTTCTTCTCTTTGTTTTCGACACTTCGAAAAACTGGCTACAAAAGTACAACAAATTTTGCATATAAGCAAATATTTTGACAAAAAAACACTCATTCTCTTGCGTATATCAAAAAAAAGTAGTACCTGTCGTACTCTCATGCTTAGGTGACGCTAAGGATTAGACAGGCATTTAGTAATGTTAAGACACCAAGTTGGCAAAGATGACCAACTTGAAGGACTTGGCCAAGATTGTCAAGTTTGCCATGCGATTTTTTATAGCTCAAAACCCTTACCTCGCAGCATCAATTATGAGTGGTTGAAGCAACAAGGGATATGACGAATGAAGGAGATGCTCGAATATGATTCTTTACCCACAAACAGTACAAGTATTTTGGGACTAATGGACAAAGAGAAATGAATTACTCATCAAACTGATATTGTTGAAAATAGTTGCTTCTTATCATCAAATCCGATATACGATAGGCCTCTTGTTCTGAAATAGGACGATTATGGCGAGCTGCGGAATCCAAGAGATTCACTCCAAATCCATTCCAATAATAATCCTCACAACCGATTAGATTGAGAATAGTTGGGAATATGTCCATTTGATAGCAAGTATCATTTATAACTACTTGATCAGATAATGATGGCGTGAATATAATCAATGGAACATAATTTTTTTCACTACTCATATTTAGATTATGTTCCTCAATGAATAACTTGTAATCTTTTAATTGATTCTTTTTGAAAATAGTATGATCCCCAGTAATTATTATAGTAGATTTATCCATTATTCCATTCTTTTTCATTTTTAACAATGTCTTTCCAAGACAACTATCTGTAAAATGGAAACAGTTAAGATACTTTCTCAAATCACGAGGCATATCATCTGAAAAGCAAAGATTAGAATTAGGATGAGAAGTAAAAGGAGTATGTGTAGAAACAGTAATAGCCTGACATGCAAACGGTATAGATGAAACCGTATCTGACCAATCCAATAGGTTATTCATTGTTAAATCATCTTCCCACCTATTTTGTAGAGGACTAATTTGTTGCTGGAATCTATAACGAACTGTCATAGTGTCTTGATTCCACTCAGATCCGTTTCCAGGATAGATAGTTGCTGATTGTTTGAAGAGATGTGCCCAATTTGGAAATGTGTTATTTCCGAAAAGTAAAGCTGCTGATCCTTTCTGCAAAGGTAAAATACCCGTGTTTATTATCATCTGCCCATCTCCACTTACTCCTTCACGAACTTGAGATGTTACTCGGTCACAAAACACATTAGCACAATTGTTTACGTAACTATTCATATAAGGCATTACTAAACAATTATTTTCATCTTTTGCGTCTAACACCCAACTTTCAAAACTTTCTACGATAATAACAATAAGATTGGTTTTCGGCGTTAGAATTGATTTATTTTGGGGGATTTTAATAAATTTTTCAACTCCTTTCACCGAAGAAAATTCAATTCTTTTCCCTGCATTCTCTAATTCACTATACGCTTGTTTTTCCGCAATGTGAGAGATGAAAATCTTTGGGAAATATGCGATCACAGAGTGATAACGAAAATAAAAACTATCTAAACCATCTTCTTTGGAAACAGACCCAGTAAAATGAATAGTTTCATTAACACCTGCAATCACTTCATGAAATGGAATAATATTTTTTACATAGGAGTCACGATCTAAATTTAATACACCTTCCATAACAAAACCTAATTTATTGGCGTTCACATATCTACATGCTTGCGAAGTTATCCGCAATACACAAACAATCAATAGTAAAGACATCCAGGTAACATAGTTTCTTTTCAAGTGTTGCTTCGGAATGAAATATATTAGGATCCAATAGAATAATGTGAGTAAAAGAAATATAGTGGATTGATAATTCCAATATGTTATGGCAGAACTTTCAAAGCCTGATAAATTTGAGGCCATCATAAGAGATTCGTAAGAAAGTAACATTTCATTAGCTCTAAAGTATATCAAATTAGAAATACTCCATAAGTCAATCAACAATAAAATCACAAAAGTCCACCACTTATTAGAAAATATGAATATTAATGAAGCAATTAGTATTGCAATGTTAATTTTCGGTATCCAAAATGCGAAGAAATCAGCAGGCTCTTTCCATATACTAGAAATTAAGACGGAGTGAAAGATATCCCAATGAAACAAAACGCATTTAGCAAAAATTGCTAATGCGAAAAAGAAGAATACACACCATTGTGCATGATTGTCTTTTGTGAGGAAAGATTTGATTTTTTGTAACATGATTGATAGTTAAATTTGTGCATAACTATCAATCGTAGCGATAAGAAAAGTGCGAGTTTCTTATCGCGAGACCAAGGCAGCGTCAGAAAAAGCCTATACCGAACTATAAGAAACTCACACTAAACGTGTAAGCACCTATTACTAGTTCGGAAGGCATACCATTAGTATGCTGCCTATATATTATTTCGGGTTTTATATTTCCGTTAAGTTTCTGACGCTTTCGGTTCTCGCGAAATAATAGTAATGCTTGTTATTATGTCTGCGCAACGCTTTGCGCTATGTGCTCTTTTAACGTCTGAGCGAGACGATGGTTATTTAAGTTTGTTTTTTATCGTTTCTGCCCATTCAGGGATGGAATCGGTATATTGCTTAGCCAGTTTACCATCTATCGAACGAAATATCAAATGCGCATCTTGATTATCTATAGAGTTATCGTACACATACAAACGATCAACAAACTGCGCTATTTGCCCTGCATTCACTATCGCTTTTTGATAGCGGGAAATAATCTTATGTATCGGCACATCGTGTCCTCCTTCCATGACTCGCTTGGCGATACGCGAAGCGTTTATCGCTGGAGTGCTTGTACAAATAAAGAATACACGAATGAAAAAACCTTCTTCTTTGGCACGCTTGAGGAAATCTACTTTACCATCTGAGGACAAAACGGTCTCGAATATGAAGTCTTTGTGCTCATGCAGAAGTTGTTCGCGCCATTCTTCGCAGTACTCAACCGATTTGCGCACGGCATTGGGATCATTCCAGTCTCCGAACTTGGATTGCGCAATCTCATCGGGGTTGATATATACACATTGCTCTGCCCACTCATGCTTGATAACCAAGCGAGTGGTGGATGTCTTGCCGGAACCGTTTGGTCCAGCTATCATTATGAGAACAGGCTTTCTCATACCGCTTGTGCCATTTGAACAATTTGTGCAAAGAAGGCTGCGTGCGCTTTTTCATAGCGTTCTTTTGCATCTTCTGCCACCTCGCGCATCAGTTGAGACAACTGCTCATCTGTCGGCTCTTGATCAATATTTGTAAAACGATAGTCGTTCATATCTGCAAGTCTTTGCTACTTTTAGGCTGCAAAGGTACAACTTTTTTGCGAGATATGCAAATATTTTTACACAAAAATCGCATCACCCGCAAATTTTTATACTCCAATTACCGCATTACCCGCAAATATCATTCGCTACAAATCATATTCCCGGCATTTCGAGAAGAGGTAGTCTGTAATAAACTGCGCATGGGTGTGTAAGAACTGCCGGCCGTACTCATCTCCGTTTAGGCTATTCAATTTTGCATCCGGCAACAAGTTATAATCGATGAGCGCACATGCCGCACCATATGAAATTGCATTGGGATCCAATAACAACGCGTGAGCATGTTGTGCCGCTTTCTTTTGGTCATAGAACGGATTGTCGTCCGACTTGATACAATAAGCCAACTCCGGAATAATACTGATTCCACCGTACAAATCCCCCACCAAGGCGATGCCGTTTTTACAGTCGGCGAATAGTCGTCGGAACTCCGCAATGGAATCCGGCGTCAAAGGAATCTGCATTTTGCGGTAGAACTGCAACATCTCATTATCGTCTTTGCAGAACACCACAGGCTTGCCTCCGCTGGCTTTCAAAAACAAAGCGTGCGAGCCTTTTTCACTAAGACGAATCTTGCGCTTTTCTTCGTCGATAAGGTCCTGTTTGATGTTCGATTTCTGATTATGCGCCATTATGCCGCATTGGTAATAACGCCCGTTAAAACGCACTAACGAACAGAAAAACACCGTATCGCCAACTTTAGGGTAACGGGAGACAAACTCGTCATCCGAGAACGAATCTTTCTCGATTGCCAGTTCCTCATCCGTTGCCATATTGCGCATCAGGAATTGCGTAGCGTTTTCGCCAATAAGCAAGTAATAGGTTGGAGTTGAGAATTGTAAATCATTGAATTCCTGCTTCTTCGTGATACGCGCAAGCCATTGAGGAGCAGTTAGCGAAAGCAGATTATGTTTGCCGCGGAACGTCAGATCCGTCAAGATTGAGTAGCTGATCATCTCCTCATCCATCGGCGAGTCGTTGTCCTCCGTTGACTCCTCTAACAACTCACGCCACTTATCAGACTGCCGCTGGCTGATGTACGAACGCATAGATAACCAATCGCATACCTTCCGGATATGCCAATAGTCCTGCAACTGCTGCTCATCGTGCAGAAAAACATACAATTCCTCCGTTTCCGGAGCCGTTGGGAACTCTTCGTCAAAGAGCTTGCAAAGTGCTACTGCAGCTTCAATAATAGCAGGATTTTCGGGATTCATAAACCGATCAGGATGCAAAGTTTCCATCGCATCCCAAAGCAACAGATTGATATCCTCTATATTGGGCTCATTGGGAAAATACGAGTCTGTATCGTAGAACGGAAGCGGCTTGCCATGACGCTTGCTGCACTCTTCATTTACTGTCCGCCAAATGCCGAGGTTGGAAATTATATCCTCAAACCAAGCCGTAATACGTATCGCGGTATCTTTCATATCTTCGGTCGTTTCGAAGGCATCTTTCAGAAATGATCCATTTAGAATCTCTGCCACGCGACTTGCCAACTGCGCATAGTACTGATCCGTGCTCATAGGCGTCAAGAACGGATGTATTTGTCGCCATTGTTGTGGGAAAATCTTTACCATATTATCGTTGATTTAAAGCGTTAATCATATTTATCATATCCTCTATTTCATCTGTCATCGGCTCATCATCTGCCCTAACAAAACCCTCATTAATCACGACCGATAAGAATCAGTTGCCGGATAGTTTTTTTCGTTTGCCTGGATAGTTCATCCATTTTATTCCTTGAATTTTCTGCAAAAGTACATAAAAATACTGACTTGGGCAAATATTATCGAAGAAAAATGCAGATATTCTTGTTTTTTTAGCCAAAACTCTTGCGTAATTCAAATAAAAGTAGTACCTTTGCAGCGATTTTTAACTTTTGAAAGTAAAAAAATACCAATATTTTACACTTTTGAATGTATAAAAGTGCAACAAAAATCCATTTTTGAATATATAAAACTGCCAGAAAAATCTACATTATGAATCGTTTAATTGAAAATTACAATCGTTTATTGGGCGAAAGCAGGCCTGCTTCTTTCCGGTACTTGTATGAAAGCATCAATTGGAAAAATCGGCTGATTGTGTTGAAAGGAGCGAGAGGTGTCGGCAAAACAACGATGTTATTGCAGCATATCGCAAGTGCGTTTGAAGACACAGCCAAAGCCTTATACGTTTCGGCTGACCACATCTGGTTTGCCAATCACTCGCTTGTAGATTTGGCAGAATACCATTATACGCACGGCGGTACACATCTTTTTATGGATGAGATACATAAATATCCCAACTGGCAACAGGAGATAAAGAATATCTATGATTCGTTCCCCTATCTCAATTTGATTGTCACCGGTTCTTCTATGCTACGCCTTGAGCACGCGCTGGCAGATCTGTCACGTCGATGCAAAGAATACACGATGAGAGGAATGAGTTTCCGCGAGTACCTCAAGTTAGAGAATTTAGCCGATTGGCCTGTTCTTTCGTTGGAGGAGATTTTGCAACATCATATTCAGATAGCCGCCAAAATGACCGGACAAGTAAAAGTGCTGGGGCATTTTGAAAACTACCTACGCCACGGATACTACCCATTCTATCAGGAAGAGGGAGATGGTTTTGAAGAACGTTTGCAGCGTGTCATCAATACCGTGCTGAATGAAGATATTCCGGCTGTAGCCAATGTGGAATACGAGACTATTTACAAACTGCGGCAGTTATTAGCCATCTTTTCTGAACAATCGCCCTATACATTGAATGTGTCCGCGTTGGCACGGACCTTAGAGACTTCCACCAGCCAGGTAATGAAACTATTAGACCTGCTTAACCAGGCTGCTGTCATCAGGCGCTTATTCGCCAAGGAGCGTTCGATGAAGATGCTGCAAAAGCCGGAAAAGGTGCTATTTGACAATACAAACATCATGCATGCCTTATCCTCAAAAGCAGATCAAGGCACTATGCGCGAAACCTATTTCGCCGAAATGATGAGTTTTGGTCACTCCATATCGATGCCGCAAAAAGGAGATCTGCTGGTTGATAAGCATATTCTTTTTGAGGTCGGTGGACGTACCAAAGGCTACAAGCAGATTGCCAATATTCCCGATAGTTATGTAGTTGCCGATGGTATTGACATCGGTTTTGAAAATAAAATCCCGCTTTGGCTATTCGGAATGATGTATTAAAAATAACAAAAAATTTGTTTTTTTAGCCAAAACTCTTGCGTAATTCAAATAAAAGTAGTACCTTTGCACCAAAATTGAATTGTCATGTACTCCTGGGAAGAACCGAAGCAAAAGCCCTACGCCATGTATATCCATGGTTTTGCATCCAGTCCGAAGTCCGGCACACGGGCCTCGCTGGCACGGGCTTTGCCGGAATATGAGTGGCTCGCACCGGAAATAACACATGAGCCCTACGAATCCTTGGCCATCCTGAACGAATGGGCACATACCTTCAAGCCGGAGGTAATCGTCGGCACATCAATGGGCGGCATGCTGGCCCTGTACGTAGATGCACCCCAAGCCACGAAGATTATCCTCAATCCCTCGCTGGAGATGGACAAAACGCTACGCCAGAGAGGCTACGGCAAACACCCCTACCTCCAGGAACGCGAAGACGGCGCTAAGGAGTTCATCATCGACGAACCGATGATCCAGCGCTTTGTCGCCTTCAAAAAAGAACATTCGTTCATACCCGGCTCGCGTAACATAGCACTCATCTCTACGGACGACGAGTTGTTAGGGCACGAGATGAGCAAACGCAACGCCAAAGCCGTAGAAGAGGCCGGATGGCAAGTCATATGGTCAAATAAGTTCGGCCACCGTTGCAACGACCATGCCGTAAAAGAGATTGTTAAACAACTAAAAAATAGTTAACTATGCTGACATTATTCTTTTCTCTTATCTCCCTGCCCTATGCGCCCAATGCGCTGGAGCCGGTAATCAGTCAGGAAACCATTGAGTACCACTACGGTAAGCACCTGCAGACCTATGTAGATAACCTCAATAAACTCGTTGCCGGTACGGAGTATGAGTCCATGCCCTTGGAACAGATTGTTGCCCAATCACAAGGCGCCATATTCAATAATGCCGGACAGATTCTGAACCATAATCTGTACTTCATGCAGTTCTCTCCGGAAGCAGCCAACAACCACCTGCCCCAAGGAGCCATCCTCGAAGCTATCAATCGCGATTTTGGTTCCTTTGAGGCATTCAAGGCTGAGTTCGAGCAGAAAGGCACGACGCTGTTCGGTTCGGGTTGGGTATGGCTCTCTGCTGACAAGGACGGCAAACTCATCATCACGCAGGAAACCAATGCCAATAATCCCGTTACAAAGGGTCTCAAGCCGCTCTTGACGATGGATGTATGGGAGCACGCTTATTACATCGACTACCGCAATCGCCGTGCGGCGCACCTGCAGGCACTCTGGCAGATCATCAATTGGGACGAGATCAACCGTCGCTACGCCGAATAAGCTCTGTTGTATTCCATCATATCATGCGAGTAGTAGTACAACGTTGTTCCCGCGCGGAGGTGCGGATAGATGGTATTGCCGTCGGTAAGATTGGCCAAGGCTTCATGCTCTTGGTTGGCATTACCGAGACCGATACCCAAGCCGAGGCAAATATCCTGGCGAAGAAGATTGCCCAACTCCGGGTCTTCGAGGATACCGAAGGCAAGATGAACCTCGCCATCCATGATGTCGGTGGCGCTATCCTCAGTATCTCGCAGTTTACGCTCTATGCCGATTGCCGCAAGGGTAATCGTCCCTCATTCATACGCGCAGCACGACCCGAACAGGCCTCGCCGCTGTATGACTATTTCAACGAGACACTCCGCACTACCTACAACCTGCAGGTCGAAACAGGCCGTTTCGGTGCCGATATGAAGGTCGATTTCATCAACGACGGGCCTGTTACCATCCTACTGGATACAGACGAACTAAAATAATCCACAGTAATAACCCATCATTATGCTACAAGTTGGAGACAAGATGCCGGGTTTTGCGGCAGCCGACGAAACCGGAAAAATGGTTACCGACAAGGACCTCATCGGCAAGAAAACGGTCATTTATTTCTATCCCAAGGACTCCACACCGGGCTGCACGGCTGAGGCTTGCAATATCCGCGACAACTACCATGCTTTCCTCGCACAAGGCTATCAGGTCTTTGGCGTGAGCAAAGACAGCCAGGCTTCGCACATTCGGTTCAAGGAGAAATACAACCTACCCTTCCCCCTATTGAGCGACCCTACTACCGAGATGCTCCAAGCCTTCGGCGCTTGGGGCGAGAAGAAAAACTACGGCAAGGTCAGCATGGGGACATTAAGAAAGACCTTCGTCTTTAATGCCGAAGGCCTTTTGGAACGTATCATCGAAAAGGTTGATACGAAGAATCACGCTGCGCAGTTATTGTAATCTCGCACGGACACAATGTTTTTTGCCGCAACGTATTCTCAATAGTTTTCTGCTAACAACTGGAAATACGCTTGTGCGTGATTGCATACAGGGCACTCTTCCGGGGCTGCCTTGCCTACTACAATGTGCCCACAGTTCGAACATTGCCAGATGCAATCACCCTCGCGCGAGAAGACGACCTTGTCCTCTATATTCTTCAGCAGCTTGCGGTAACGCTCCTCGTGGTGCTTCTCAATCGCGCCAACCATGGCAAACTTGGCTGCAATCTCAATAAACCCTTCTTCTTCCGCCTCTTTCGCCATACGGGCATACATGTCGGTCCACTCGGCATTCTCTCCGGCAGCCGCATCGGCCAGATTTGCTACGGTGTCGCTTATCTTACCTCCGTTCAGGTATTTGTACCACAACTCAGCATGTTCTTTCTCGTTGGCTGCTGTCTCCTCAAAAATCTTGCTAATCTGCACATAACCATCTTTTTTCGCCTTCGATGCAAAATACGTGTACTTGTTACGTGCCATTGACTCGCCGGCAAAAGCCTCCATGAGGTTTTTCTCGGTCTTTGTTCCTTTTAAATCTTTCATAACTGCATTTATTTTAGGGTTTCACAACCATCCGTAACAAAAATTATGCCATCGACGCTATTGCTGCCATTTCCTGCAAAATATCTCACATTGGACTCTTCCGAAGATTTTGCCGTGCAATAGATAAAATCTTTCTCCGACTTCACCGAACCATTCCCGAGGAAACCTCGAAGCATTTTCGAACCATTCTCAGGCCATCCGGCACAGTATAGTATGTTACTGACGCTACCCAAAAATGGGTTACTATAAAAACAAGACTTTATAGACTCAACACCTACCCTACGTAGTTGCTTCGATCCAATGAGCGGTAGGAAATGGCTTCCAGCAGGTGCACTTTCTGGATATCCGGCGAGCCTTCGAGGTCTGCTATCGTGCGTGCGACCTTTAATATACGATCGTACGCGCGAGCGGAGAAGCCTAACTTGGTCATCGTGAACTCTAACAGTTTGTCCGAATCGGCATCCAAGGCGCAATACTGACGCACCATCTTCGAGTTCATCATCGCGTTACAATGGATGAGCTTGCTACGTTTGAAACGCTCCGTCTGAATAGCTCGGGCTCTAAGCACACGCTCACGCATAGCCGCAGAGGTCTCACCGGGTTGCGTGTCACGCAACTGATCATACGGCACAGCCTCTATCTCACATTGGATGTCAATACGGTCCAACAGCGGCCCGCTGATCTTCGACATATAACGATGCACCTGCGCCGGCGTGCAGGTACACGGATGAGCAGGGTTGTTCTCTCCATAATGGCCGCACGGGCAGGGGTTCATCGCCGCCACGAGCATGAACGACGCCGGATAATCGACGGTCTCTTTGGTTCGTGCCACCGTGATATGTCTATCCTCGAGCGGCTGGCGCATGACCTCCAACGCAGAACGCTTGTATTCCGGCAACTCATCGAGAAAAAGCACCCCATTATGCGCCAAACTGATCTCTCCGGGATGCGGATTCTGGCCTCCACCCACGAGCGCTGTATCAGTTATCGTATGGTGCGGCGAACGGAATGGACGCTGCACGATAAGCGAACTGCTGACGCCTTTCTTCTTGTTCGTCAGCCCTACGATGGAATGAATCTTGGTGGTTTCAAGCGCCTCTTCAAGCGTCAGGGGAGGAAGAATAGTCGGAATACGCTTTGCAATCATCGATTTACCGGCTCCCGGAGGACCAATCATTATCATGTTATGCCCACCCGCTGCAGCTATCTCTACAGCTCGGCGGACCTTGAATTGCCCGCGAACATCTGAGAAATCAACATCCGTTGGGAAGGCCAACTCGTCAAAAAGTGCTTGTGTATCAACTCGGGTCGGAAGCCAAGGTTCATCGGGATGCAAGTCATCTTTCGGTTCGTCATTGAGAAAATGGATTACTTCTATCAGGTTCTTCAAGCCATACACCTCCAGCCCATCTACCACGGCCGCTTCTTCGGCATTAGCCTCCGGCAAGATTAGACCTTTGAAGCCCTCCTTTCGTGCACATAAAGCAATCGGAAGCGCTCCACGAATAGGCTGCAACGACCCATCCAACGACAACTCACCTACCATCATATAGTGCTCCAGTTCCCTCGATTTCATCTTCTCGCCTCCGGCCAAAAGACCTATTGCCAGAGGCAGGTCATAGAGCGAGCCTTCCTTTTTAATATCCGCCGGAGCCATGTTGATGGTATAGGAACGATGCAAAGCCTCCAAACCATTGACAGTAAGAGCCGCCATGATTCGCTCGTGGGATTCCTTGACGGTCACATCCGGCAAACCGACCATGATAAACTCAAAACCGGGTTTTGAATGCACCTCAATCGTCACTTTTACAGCATCAATCCCCACAGGAGCAGCACTATAGATCTTAATTAACATACACGTATATTCCGTTGATACAAATTTGTGCGCAAAGATACGAAAAAAATTGCATATACGCAAGAATTTTCAGATTTTTTTTACGAAATAGACGAATTCGACTGAATTATACACAGAAGCCCTCATCGTAATGATGAAGGCTTCTGAAAATGGCGGCTACCTACTCCGCTCTAAGGTGTTCTATGTCCTTGCAGCAGTGAAGGCTGCTGCGGACTCGCGCGGCGCACTTACTCCTCGCAATGTCCACCGGACATTACTCGGTGCGCCTCTATCGCTTCACCCACAACCGCAGTCCATCGGTTCCCTCGGTACTGCGTGTTCTGAAAGAGAGTAGCCACAAAACAAAGTCCCCGGTGTCAAAAGACATCGGGAACCGAAAATGGCGGCTACCTACTCTCCCACAACACGCAGTACCATCGGCGATGCTGAGCTTAACGACCCTGTTCGGAATGGGAAGGGGTGGGACCTCA
>OCTX012286578.1_pt1 | contig 27873 bp, 22 predicted proteins | sample 1539691 | NCBI WGS metagenome assembly OCTX01 (sample SAMN02144231, study PRJEB22623) | gut metagenome | biome: sheep rumen | host: Ovis aries | place: New Zealand
ACTGCCCCGAATCACATTCGGGGGAATTGGGCGCAAAGCAAAGTTTTCTTTGCTTTCGCACAAGGCAGAATGCCGAATATTTCAAAGGTCGTTTTGCCGACATTTTATACCCTTCGGCTTGGGTTATCATTTTGTTCTAAAAGTAAGATTAGCGGGCTCTTCTCGGGACATGGTCCCGTGATAATCGCGTTCGTCTCCGCAATCGCAAAGGTCGAAACCGCTCTGCTAATTCGACAGGCGATGCGGGCCTCCGCTCCCCCCACAAATCAACAGATTTGCGGGGACCCCGGTCGTCGGAAGAAACTTCGCTAAGTGAAGTCGCTTGGCGACTTATGGCGCTTCGTTCTTCCTCCTCTTCCCCAAAAATCGGCAGATTTTCGGGGACCCCATTGGGGAGAACCGAGTTCGTTTCAGTCTTTCAAATCATTCCTGCCCGTCACTACGGGAGGAGGTAGGTGTGGCCGTTCTGGATAACAATTCCGTGGTAGGTAGCGGGGTCCACGCTTTGCCCCTGGAGGTTATAGACAGGTTGGGTTGTTATTAGGGTGTTCTCATTATTATTGTCTAGGATTCTCTCGGTATACTCTGCTTCCTCTTCCGTTCCGGTCGGGGTACGGGGTTGAGCATCATTATTAGTGGCAGGTGCGTCGCAGGAGTAAAAATAGTGCTTATCTGTATAGGTATTAACTACACCATTATTCCAATAACCGATTATCTCACGGCGCAATTTATTATCAGCAACGTCATACTCTTTTTCTAAAATCGACACTGGATGCCAATCCCCATCTGAATATTTATAATTATTATCAACTATCTTATTTCCACGAGCATCATAACGGTATGTTAAGCGAGTATCATTCGTCCAGATGCCATTGTCATACCGTTCTAACAAATCTTCAATCGTTCTACCATTATTATCGTATTGATAACTATGTTTCAACGATGGAATCCAAACGCTATCTCCCCAAGTATAATATATGTCACTTAAACATTTTCCGGCAGCATTATAATCATAAGACATTTTGGTATCACCACTCCAATGGCCATTCTGATACTTGTAACTTGCATTTACATCCTGATATCCATTGGCATCATAATGATATTCACTCCAACTTGTTCCCGCCCAAACTCCATTAGTCCAAACTGATCGGCGCGACATAATCTGACGATTTGATGAATCGTAGGCATACTCAAATAATACAGAATTTTGCCAATCATTGTTTGCCCAATTGTATGTACAATTAGTCAACTTATTATCGTTTTCATCATATGTATTCTCAATCCGAGAGGAACCTACCCACGTAGAGTCCTTTCCCGTATATTGTGCAAAATGCAATAATAATCCCGACGCATTATATTCATACTCAGCGCGTGTTTGGGTAGTAATTACCCAAGAATTGCTTGCTGCATTCCAAACCATAGTCGATTTCAGGATTTGATTCCCTTTCGTATCATACGTATATTCAACACGTTGCTGATTAACCCAAATAGTATCTCCCCAACGATAGGTCATCTCAATATCCGATTTTCCGGAAGCAGTGAACACATATTCAAATCTCTGGCTATTAATCCACGCACTATTAGACCATGTATAGATAATCCGCTCTGTCAATTTACCACTTACATAAACAGATGTTGTACACGAAGTACCTACCCAATCATCATTTTGCCATTTATATCTTTCATCCAGAGTCTGGTTACTACCCACATAATCAGCAACAGTCTTTACATTATTAACCCACTCATTATTTGACCACTTATAATAAATAGTTTGAGTCACTTTCTTTGCGGAATTATAAGTATATTCTTCCTTCTTAGAACCCGTTGCAACACCATTCTTGATATTATAATTCTCTACTAAAGTTTTATTGCCTGCAGCATCATAGTCCGATATCTCACGGAGAGAAATCGTCCAATCATTATTAGACCATGTATATTTCTCATGGAGAGTTTGCTTGTTAGAGCTATTGAACTCCCAGATTTCTTTTGACGACCCCACCCACGCATTATTCGAACCAGAATACTTCTCATAAAGAGTTTGCTTACCAGCGGCATTAAACTCCCATATCTCTTTCTGCGAGTTTGCCCATGCGCCGTTCATCCAAGTCTGCTTCTCGTAGTAGGTCTTCTTGTTGGAGGCATTGTAGGTCCAAAGTTCATGTGTTGAGCCTACCCAGTTGCCGCCGGAGTAAGATGCGTAATAGGTATATTCTATCTGGTTGCCCTTGGCATCGTAGTTATACTCTTTCTTATTACCCGCGGACCAAGCACCGTTAGAATAGGCTATATAGTTGATTTCTAGTGTTTTCTTCGAGGCGTTGTACCAGGTCTGCAGGCGCTGCTTGGAGGGCACGAGGCGATTGAGCGAGGCGTTGCGGGCATAGGTCGTGAATTCTGTCTCGCGACCGGCAGCGTCGTAGGCGTATGTGAGTGCCTGCGAGGGGAGCCAAGTGTTGTTCACCCAGGTATAGGTGATGTTCGACTCCATCTTGTGCGCCTCGTTATAGACGTACTCCGATTTGGCGGTGCCTTTCCAGTCGTTGGTGGCTGCATCCCAAGCGAAGGTGCCGGTATAGATCTGCGTGCCGTTGGCATCGAAGGCGTACTCCTGCTTGCTCTTGCCCGTGCGCGAGCCATCGGCATTGTACTGCCAAACGGTCGTACGGATGGTGCGGCCGGCAGCATCGTAGTCGTAGGTCGTTGCCTCGGTGAGGACGGAATCCTGATTGAACGTAAGAATCGAATCGGTCAGGCAGCCCGTCGCGCTCGCGCGCATAGGTGCGCGTAATTCAATAGGTATAATCGCCGGAATGTACCAGTCGTCGGAAGAAACTCCGCTAAGTGAATCAGCCCTGCTGATTGAAGCGCTACGTTCTGCCTCCTCTTCCCCAAAAATCAACAGATTTTCGGGGGCCCCATTGGCGTCGGAAGCTACATCCGATGTCTCGATATCTCGAGATCTCGAGACGTCGACAGCAGACGACATATCGTCGTCGGAAGAAGCATCGCTCAATGAATCCACGTGGTGGATTGAGGCGCTCTGTTCTGCCTCCTCTTCCCCAAAAATCAACAGATTTTCGGGGGCCCCATTGAGATCTTGAGATGGCGAGATAGCCGGCATGAGCAACGGGAAGGAAACGAGGCATACGACCGTCAAGAAGACGGACTTCAGAACATCTATGTAGGTTTCATGCCGCATATTCGGACTCCTCGTATATTTCTCGGGCACACACTTTGCTGCAGAATGATACCTACAAAAAACAAAGCGCAGACCTCGAGTTGCTTACTCATGTACTGAGGTCTTCGCATTACCTTTAGAGTCAATAAACAACAGGAAACCTACGCCGATATGACGACCCAATTAGCAGAAATGCTAAATATGGGGTATTGTCATACCCGATAGGCATCTATTGTAACTTTGATTTGACTCTAACAGCTGAAGTTTGCGAAGTTTCAGTACACCAAACTCAAAGCGTCAATAAACGCTATTTCAATATGTCTTGAACCCACCCTCCACCGCCAAAGCGGTATCGGCGTAGTTCGTTGAAATGGTATATTTAAGTTGCGAAAAAGTACACCTTCCGCACCCAAAATACCAATTTCGGGTGCAAAGGTACTGCTTTTTTTTGATATGAGCAAAAAAAAAGCCAAAAAAATTGCATCTGCTGCATTTTTTTGGCTTTTTTGGAGGAATTTATTGCAGATACTAACTTGAGTTCCTCAGTTGTGGATGATTACCTTTTTGGTTGAGAGTTGAGAGTTTACTAGTGTACTAGTTTACTAGTTTTACATTCCCGGAATATGCAAGAATTTACGGAAGAAAATGCAAATTTTACGATGAATAACGAAAAACGAGCCCGAGAGCTCGTTTTTCGTACGTTGGCTGTTGGCGATGGCCGTTAGCGTTGGCCCTTATTAGAGTTGCGGTCCGGCGGGAACGAGTGCCTTACCGGCTTCGTTGGTGGTGTACTTGCCGAAGTTCTTGATGAAACGGCCGGCAAGATCCTTGGCCTTCTCTTCCCATTCGGCAGCGTTAGCATAGGTGTCGCGCGGGTCGAGGATAGCGGGGTCAACGCCGGGCAGTGCGGTGGGAACCTCGAAGTTGAAGTACGGGATCTTCTTCGTCGGAGCCGAGAGGATAGCGCCGTCCAGGATAGCGTCGATGATGCCGCGGGTGTCGCGAATTGAGATACGCTTACCTGTGCCGTTCCAACCGGTGTTCACCAGATAAGCCTTGGCACCGCTCTTTTCCATACGTTTAACCAGTTCCTCAGCATACTTGGTAGGATGCAGCTCCAGGAACGCCTGACCGAAGCAAGCCGAGAAGGTGGGCGTCGGCTCGGTGATGCCGCGCTCGGTACCGGCGAGCTTAGCCGTGAAGCCGGAGAGGAAGTAGTACTTGGTCTGCTCGGGCGTCAGGATGCTAACAGGAGGCAGTACGCCAAAGGCGTCGGCGGAGAGGAAGATCACATTCTTGGCAGCAGGACCGGCAGAGATCGGGCGCACAATCTTCTCAATATGATCGATAGGATAGCTGACACGGGTGTTCTCGGTGACGGACTTATCGTTGAAGTCAATCTTACCCTCGGCATCCACTGTCACGTTCTCCAGCAGCGCGTTGCGGCGGATAGCGTTGTAGATATCGGGTTCGGACTCCTTGTCCAGCTTGATAACCTTGGCGTAGCAGCCGCCCTCGAAGTTGAAGACGCCGTTGTCGTCCCAGCCGTGCTCGTCGTCACCGATGAGCAGACGCTTCGGGTCGGTACTGAGCGTCGTCTTACCCGTGCCGCTCAGGCCGAAGAAGATGGCGGTGTTCTTGCCATCCATATCGGTATTGGCAGAGCAGTGCATCGAAGCGATACCCTTCAGAGGCAGATAGTAGTTCATCATCGAGAACATACCTTTCTTCATCTCACCGCCGTACCAGGTGTTCAGAATCACCTGCTCGCGCGAGGATACATTGAATGCCACGCAGGTCTCGGAGTTGAGGCCGAGCTCCTTGTAGTTATCCACCTTAGCCAGCGAAGCGGTATAAACCACGAAGTCGGGGGTGAAATTAGCCTCTTCCTCTGCGGTGGGTTTGATGAACATATTACGCACGAAGTGAGCCTGCCATGCTACCTCCATGAAGAAGCGAACAGCCATGCGGGTGTCTTTGTTGGCACCGCAGAAAGCATCTACTACATACAGTTCCTTGTTCGAAAGCTCCTTGACAGCCAGTTCCTTAACGGTAGCCCATACCTCTTCGGTCATGGGGTGGTTGTCGTTCTTGTACTCGTCGGTGGTCCACCAAACAGTGTCCTTGGAGTTCCGGTCCATGACGATGTATTTATCCTTAGGCGAACGGCCGGTGTAGATACCGGTCATCACATTGACAGCACCAAGCTCGGTCAGCTGACCTTTCTCATAGCCGGTCAGTACCGGATTCGTTTCCTCCTTGAAGAGGTACTCATAGGAAGGATTGTAAGCCTTGATGGTTGCACCATTGATCCCATAGCGGGTAAGATCCAAATTTTTCATACCTTTTATCTATTTAAATAACGTTTTTCTCATTGAGCTTACAAAATTAGTGCTTTTTTCTGACATGACCAAATTTTCTTGCATTTTTTCGAAAAAAACAAAAAAAATGACAACTCCACATGACAAAATATGTTTTTTAGCATGTTTTTTTGTGTTTTTTAGCATAAAAATTTGGTCAATACAGAAAAAAGCAGTACTTTTGCACCGTGTTTTTCATGGTATTAGATTTAAGGTTAAGAGAGATTGGGTTGTCGAGATGACAATCCTTTCTTTTTTCTCCCCATCAAGGTAACCCCCATGGGAGAGAAAATTGATAATTGACAATTGATAGTTGATAATTCTTATCTCGGCTAAAGCCTCGAACGATCGGCTAAAGCCGTACGATAGTTGATAATTGATAATTTTTGATGACACAGCCATTTGACATAGCGGATTTGGAGGCATGCCTGCGGGTACTACGTGCAGGTGGCATTGTGCTGTACCCCACCGACACGGTATGGGGTATCGGCTGCGATGCGACCCTTGCGCAAGCCGTGCACAAGATTTACCGGCTCAAGCAGCGTAGCGACACGAAGTCTATGCTCGTGCTGCTGGCAGACGAAGAGGCCTTGAGCCACTACGTGAGCGTGCCCGCGTGCGCGCGCAAAATTATAAAGGAAGAGACTGCCCGCCCGCTTACCATTATCTATCCCCGTGCGCACGGTGTAGCTGAGAATCTCATAGCCGAAGATGGTTCATTGGGTATCCGCCTCACCTCCGAAGCCTTCACCCGGGCACTCTGCCGCCGACTGGGGCACCCGATTGTGTCCACTTCGGCAAATATATCAGGTTGCCCCGCTGCCAAGACCTACAGCCAAATCAGCGATGCCATCCGGCAAGGCGTGGATTACATCTGTCGCTACCGACAGGATGACGAAAAGGAAAAACTACCCTCTAAAATCATAAAAGTCACCTCCACAGGGGAAGTGACCATTATTCGGGAATAAAAATGCCTTCAACCATTAACCGTTAACCCTTAACCGTTAACCTTTAATAGGCTTTCACAGTAGTCCAAGAGTTTCTTTGCCTCATCGGCTTTCTTTTGATAGATATCCATACTCAGTGCCTCGGCCTGCTCCAGTTCCTGAACCAGAGCCTCCACACGTTTCATTGCCTCATCATACGTCATTGTATTCTCCATATCTCACAACTTTAAACTCTCAACTGCACTCAACTCTCAACTCTCAACTAAAATTACTTTCCTTTTCCGCGAAGTAACACGCCGATAGTGAAGAACAGGATCTTCACATCCAGATACAGCGACTGGTTCTCCATATAAGCTATGTCGTAATTGAGCCGCCGGATCATCTTCTCCATGGTGTCGGTATAACCCACCTTGATGGGTCCCCAGCTGGTCAGCCCCGGCCGAATCTTATAGAGCAGGCAGTAATAAGGCGCCTGTTCCTGTATCTTGTTGATAAAGAACGCCCGCTCGGGTCTGGGTCCCACCAGCGACATATCGCCGATAAAGACGTTCCATAGCTGCGGCAGCTCATCCAGGCGGTACTTGCGCAGCACATGGCCTACCTTCGTCACGCGGGGGTCGTCGTCGGTCGCCAACCGGGGCGTCTCGCTCTCAGCTCCGGCGACCATCGTGCGGAACTTATAGATTCGGAATGGACGCCCAAAGCGGCCAATTCGCTCCTGACTATAGATAACAGGTCCTTTTGACGAGCAATAGACGGCCACTGCTATCACCAGAAACAGGGGCGAAAGCAGCACCATCGATACCGCCGAAACCACCACATCCGTAAAACGCTTGATGCATATCTCGGCATCCGACATCCGCTGCGCCGTGATACGCACCATCGGACTCTCGTCCTCCAGTTCGCCGATGCGCGCAGCACCGTTCAGGATATCATACACCCGAGGCACCACCAGTATCTCTTTGCCCGTCGGGAAGACCTCACGGATACGGGCATATAACTCATCCTCCCTCGCGCCATCCGGCAACGCTATCACCACCGTCTCCGGCTCCGGGTGTTTGCGGCGGGTCCGCAGCGTGATCGCCAACCGCGGGATATAACACAGGCAGAACTGCAGCACCAACAGCACCAGGAGCGAGGTAGTGTAACGGTGGTAGTCGGTCACCTTGTCATCGATGATGATGATAAAGAATGCCCCTAACACGATTATCAGCGTGGATAGCAGCGTCGTGAAAAACTCTTCCGACAGCTTCTTACCAAACGGCCGGAGGTAATAACCCGATAGATAATACACCACCGCGCACGCCATCGGATAGAGTATGAGGGGGGTCCAGAAACCGAAAGCCGGTATCAGCACCGTATCCACCGACAGCACCCTACCCTCATACACCAGCCAGCGGAATACCAAAAACAGTATCCACGCCATCAGGGCCGACAGGAGGTCGGCTGTCAGGTAGATGAGTTGCTGCTTGCGATGTGCCGTCATGTCTTACCAGAAAATACTATTCAGCCGTGCCCGATAGGCATCGGTATAGATACCTTCGGTTCCCTGACCACCTATGATATACAGGTATTCGCCATCCGTAGTCACCGAGGGTTGATAGCGCAGGCGATAACCCTCAGGATAGCGTGAAACGGTTGAATCCGCCGTTTCCCAACTCAAACCTGCATCCTGCGAGAAACGTATCGCATCATCGAGTTGCATCGCTGCATCAACGCCGCCGTACGACTCCAGTTGGTTATGATACCATATATACGAGCGGTAGGCAAACGGCTCACGTTCCTGTTGCATGGCGGTATAATCGGTGAGGCGATAGACTGCGTCGGTCAACTCCGTTGCCGGAGCGCTGAGTTCGATATTATAGGCTGTGGCGACCATGGTTCCCCTGCTATTGAATCCGCCGGCTATGAAGGCATGCGGGCGTTGGGCTTTGTCATTATACTCTACCGCTGCAAAGCCATAGACGGGGAAGTCCGCCGGCAAGGTATCGCGGGGCAAGAGGTCGTCGCGGAGCTTTATCTCCCCCAATACGTCCACCGTAGCCAGGTGCAGAGCCGTCTCACCGGTTCGACGTACGAGCAGCCAGGCCTCGTCGTTGAAGCTGAGCAGCATCGTCACGGGATCGTAGCCCGGCGTGGCGTCGTGCGACCAGTTGATGCCGTCCCACGAGGTATAAACACCCGTAGCATCGGCATAGTAGAATGTCTCGGCGGTATCCACATAGCAGATACTCCGCACGCGGCAGTCTGTAGGCAAGCCCACCGGCGTACTCTCTTTCGTCCACACGCGTGCGTTAGCGGAGGTATAGAGACTGTTCTGAAAACCGTCATTAGTGTAATAGTAGAACACCCGTTCCGCCATCAGTGCCTTGCCTTCCATAGGTTGGGGCGGAGTGATCTCGGTCGCGAGTTCCTCCCATACATACAGGTCGGGGTCTATCTGGTGGACATAGACACTTATCTCATAGACCTTTTTAGCCTTGCCATCGGCAGCGGTAATGGTTACATAGATGGGCTTCTGGTTGAAGTTCAGGGTATCGGTACCCGTAAGCGAGATCGTTTGGTCGCCTATCGTCAGCAGCGACGACGACGGGATGGCGGCAAAAGTAAAACGCGGCACGACGGAATCCAATCGGGTACCAAACTTCAGCGAGTCCTTCGGATAAATCCAGCCCGTATCCACGCGGTCATCTACGACAAAGGTCGCCTCAGCCAATCCCGGGTATCGAACGTCACCCGCAAAATAGAAGCGTTTAACCGTTGCATCCGACGACAGGGTTGTACTCGTTTTGCTCGAACAAGCGACCAAAATCGCCGAGAAAAACACCATTATGTGCAAATATTTCTTCATTCTAACGTATATTTCGCAATTCCTTGCTTATTTATTTTGCTATATCAAAAAAAAGTATTAACTTTGCAGCCTAAAAATACAAACCACCATGTTATTTCAGAGTCAATTCATAGAATTATACAACCATCTGCCGTGGGTGAACATCAATAAGCACAAGTCTGCGCTACGCTCTATTGACAGCCAGAAGCGCCGTGTCATGACGGAGGACGAAGTACACGAACAGAGCCGTGCCATCGTGGCTCGCATAGCCGAGATGCCCCTATTCCGTGAAGCTAAGACCATCATGGTTTATTACCCCATCCACAATGAGGTTGACCTGCGCCATCTTGTCAAACTCTTCCACGAAGAAAAGACCTTCCTGCTACCGGCTACCACATCGAAGAAAGACATGGAGGTTCGTCAATATATCAAGGGTCAGCCGCTCAAACGCGGTCGTTTTGGTATTCCGGAGCCCACTACCCCCGCCTGGACGGGCTCGATAGATCTGATTCTGGTGCCCGGCGTGGCATTTGACAAGAAATGCCGCCGTGTCGGACGAGGTGGCGGTTACTACGACCGATTCCTCAAGCGCTACCGGGATGCCAAGAAGGTGGGCGTGTGCTACGACTTCCAATTGCACACCGAGGTTCCCCACAGCTGGTTTGACATACCCATGCAGTGCATCGTGACACCTACTCAGGCCATTGGATGTTAGTCTGCAGCTTCGAGGCCATCTCTATATGTTTATCCGTCTCCGGCGTCAGGCGTTTTTCACCGGTGCGGTAGTAGTATATCAGGCCGTATTCCTGGCAGCTGCGCAGCCGTGCATAGGGCAGTAGGTCTCGGTAATACGCTTCTACCTGGTTCCAGATATCCAAGATGAGCACATCTGCCTCTTTGCGCAGCTGCTCGATCTCGGTATAGACGCGCTCCGCCGTCTTCTTGCGTACGTTATGGCTTACCTGGTGCTCCTTGAAGATGTCATAGTGCACCTTTACCTTGTTAATAGCGGGGTTGTAGATGGGGAAACCGCCCATCTTGGTGCGTTCCTGTTCTCCCTCAATGATGTTTTGTCCCCACACCAACAGATCCTCCTCGCTCGATAAGTCGGGCAGGATATGACTATTCGGGTCCAGGTGATACAATTCCTTCAACTCTTTCTTTATCTCACCGCGCACCACCGCCAGATTCAGTACCTGGATGAAATGCGAGATATACATACGGGCATTCTGTACCAGGTGGCGGTAACGCTTGTTGGCAGACACCTTCGATTCGAAGTTATTGTGGTACTGACTCACCACATTCTCGAACTGCAGCAGGAACTTCTGCGCTTCCGTACGTACGTGGTAGGAGAGCACCTGCTCGTTAAAGTCAGCCTCACTCGCGCGTTGTACCGCCCGTTGCAGGGCCGTCAGACGCGACTGGTCTGTGTTTGGAAGTCTTCTGTAGGGCATAATATTATTTACGATTTGACGATTTACAATTTTACGATTTATTTGACGATTTACAATTTGACGATTTATTTGACGATTATTTTCCCCTCCCCCTGTGGGGAGGTCAGGAGGGGTTATTTCTCCCTACTTGCCAGTTTCTCTGCCAGGCTACGCAGGGCTGCCGTATCCTCGTTCTGCGGTACGCCATTGAGGTATGCCAGCGCCTCGCGTGTCAGCGTCTCGATCGCTTCTTCGGCACGCTGCCGCACACCCAACCGATTGTACAGCTCGCATACGTTGTGTATCTTATCCGCCGGTGTCGCTGTGCGCAGAGCCTCCAGCTGCGTGCGGAAAGCCTCGCCGCCTTGCTGATACGCCGTCAGCAGCATATAGGTCTTCTTACCCTCCAGGATATCGCCTCCGATGGGTTTCCCAAATGTAGCCGCATCGCCGAAGCAATCTAACAGGTCGTCCTGTATCTGGAACGCCAGCCCCACCTTGATGCCGAAGTTGTACAATGCCTCCTGCGCCACCTCATCTGCACCGGCTATCAGCGCGCCCATCTGCAGCGCCGAGGCTAACAGCACAGACGTCTTCAGACGTATCATCTCCATGTAGTCGGCTATGGACACCTCCGTCAGCTTCATCCCCTCAAAATCCATATCCAGCTGCTGCCCTTCGCAGATCTCCGTGGCCATCCTATTGAAGATAGGCAGCACGTTGGCCAAACTATCCGCAGGCAGCTGTGCCAGCAGCTTGTATGCCTCTATCAGCATCTGGTCGCCCGACAGCACCGCCGTATTGGCATCCCATTTCTTCCACACCGTTTGCCTGCCACGCCGCGTGTCAGCCTTATCCATCAGGTCATCGTGCAGCAAGGTGAAGTTATGGAACACCTCCAGTGCCAATGCCACTGGTAGCACAGACTCTTCCTGTCCGCCGAACAGACGGCACGCCGTCAGCGCAAGGGTCGGACGAACCCGCTTGCCTCCACCCGCCAGGGTATAACCTATCGGTTCGTACAGACCCCTCGGTTCCCGCGAGAAGTCCAACCGCTCTATTTCATTGTTAATAATTATCATCTTTTATCATCAGCTTTCTTTCCCCCCTCCCTTGTGGGGAGGGCCGGGGAGAGGTTCTCGTCAATAATTTCGCCGAGTACATCGGTAATATTAAATCCTGCTGCGCGTACCTGCTGCGGAATAAAACTCGTAGCAGTCATACCGGGTGTGGTATTTACCTCCAATAGGTTCACCTTCCAGCCCTCCGTCAGGATATAATCCACGCGGATGATACCGTGGCACCCTAATATATCGTATATGCGCAGCGTCAGCGCCTGTATCTCATCGCGTACCTCGTCGGGGATACGGGCAGGCGTAATCTCGTCCACCTGACCGTTGTATTTGGCATCATAATCGAAGAACTCATTCTCTGTCACAACCTCCGTCAGGGGGAATGCCACCTCTTTGTCCTTGGTCTTATACACGCCGCAAGTCACCTCTACGCCTTTCATGAACGCCTCGCATATCACCTCGTCGCCCTCACGGAAAGCGGTCTCAATGGCCGGCAGCACTTGTTCCGATGTCTTCACCTTGGTGCAACCGAACGACGAACCGCCCACGTTCGACTTGATGAAACACGGCAGTCCCAGACCATTTACAATTTGGTCATGTATCATCTGTTCATTGATTTCGCCATTCGCTTTGCGCCACGCTCCATGGTTCCAGTCGCCCTTACGGATCAGGATGCTCTTGGCAATCGGAATGCCGAAACCCTGCAAGTAGTGGTTGCAGGCAAACTTGTTGAACGTCATCGCCGCCGCCAGCACGCCGCAGCAACTGTAGGGCACACCTATCATATCCAGATAGCCTTGCAGCAGGCCATTCTCGCCCGGCGCGCCGTGGATGGTGATATAGGCGTAGTCGTAGCCGCGAAGCGCGTCAAGCGCCGTGTAATCACCCTTCTCCAGCCGTACGATCGTCACGTCGTACTTCTGTTTATCCAAAAAACTCTCTATCCCCGCTGCACTACGCAACGACACATCATGCTCCGATGTATAGCCGCCTGCTACGATTGCAATCTTCGGTTTCATATTCACGTTTTTAGCCATATTATCAAATTAGTCTGCAAATATACTACATTTTTCGCATATACGCAAATATTTCTTTATTTTTTCATAGAAAAAAACAAAAAATCGAGCCCGCAGGCCCGATTTTCTGTTAATTTTGAATTTTTAATTTTTAATTTTACATTTCCACGCCGCAGGCGTTGTAGGTCTTGCCGTCGCGGATGATGTACAGCTGGCCGTTCATCATCACCTTCAGGCTGTTGTTCTCGCTCTTAATGGTGATGGTCTCCAGACCGCTCTTGCCCTTGAAGGTAGCGGTGATGGTGCTCTCCTGGCTGTCGTACTCGAACAGGATCTCGTCGCCGGCTGCGGGTTCGTAACCGAGGGCGGTGAAATGCCACTGATCAATCGGGAACCACAGAGCCTCCGAGTCGTCAGCCTCGGTGTTGATATTCACACCCGTGCCACCGAATACGCCCTGATAGGTGTAGGTCACACCATCCTCAGCAAGTTCCATCTGCTGCCAGGTCCAGCTGCTACCGCCGTTCCAGTTGTTCTTGATGAAGTACGTAGCCGGTTCTATATCAATGGTCAGGTCGTCCATGCAGAAATAGGTAGCTACCTCCGGGCCATACGAACTGTTACGGCTACCGGTCATATTGAACGCTAACTCGGTCACCTCGCCCAGTGTGCTGAGGTCCACCCAAGTCCACTCACGCACATACGAACCGTCCTTAGCCAGGTAGAAATCTACTGCACCCGTGGTGTCGGTTCCGTTCAGACCATAGATCGTCAGTTTTAACCAGTCCTCAGCCGTGAAAGCGCCATCCGTCAGGCCAAAACCATCCACGATGCAGGCCTCTACATAGGTGTTGTTGTTCACATAGAAACCGGCAAACTGCGTCGGCTCGGCTACCGACACGCGGTCGTTGCCATACCAACTACTGTACCATACGGCGTAGTTGTTGCCGCTGTGAGCCTGACCGCCTACTACCTGATAGGCGTCCTCATACGATTCGAAAACGGTATCCGTGTGATTCGATACCACAAAACCGTAGTAGTAGATAGCGGGTGCATAAGCTGCATCCACATACTGACCGAACGCGCACACACCCGAAGTGAATGTGCCTGTCGAATCCATCAGATACTCGCTGTTAGCCTCGGCCGGCATAATGGCTGCTTCTTCAAAATCAGCCACTTGCGCATACATGTTTACTGACAGAAACATGCAAAGAAGGAAGGAAAGTTTCTTCATAAATCGGTTGTTTTAGTTAGTATTTTTTGTTATTTACCTTGTCCCAATCCGCGAGGACACGCGGCGCCACGGCCGCAGTAACAGCATTCGGCAGGTCTTCTGACTTGTTCCTCACCTCGTCCACCTTCCCGACTTGCCTACCCGTTTGTGCTTTGTACTTGCACACAACGTTCGGCTTGTGCCAGTGGTCAGATTTGGGCGATGAGTCTTTTCCCAATAGGAAAAACGGAACTCACAGCAGCGGGTCTGTACAGGATTTGCACCTGTTTCCCTCTTCGTTCAGGACGTGAATCACGCCCCAAAAACCGAATTCGACTGCAAAAGTACGGCTTTTTTTTGATATACGCAAAAAAAATCGTAAAAAAATGTCTTTTTATAACTCTCCGCTCCAAAAATACAAGTCTTCAGCCCACAAAAATCTTTCTCCGACTTCACCGAGCCGTTCCCGAGGAAACCCCGAGACAATCTCGAACCAATCCCGACCCAATTCCAATCGAAATTTCTGCGAGAGTGAACCGAGCCAATCCCGAGACAATCCCGAGACAATCTCGAACCAATATCGGGGTCGTAAAATCGAAAGTAACTCAAGATTTGCTCGATTTGCGAGCAACAGAGTGAATTGGCACTATTGCCGGATGACGGACATGTCCCCGCGGAGCCGGTCGGGTGACGGTATCCGGAATGGTCACCACGGTATCCTGCGGCAACTCCGGTATCGTTACAGCTGTGGTATCCGAGGGGATGGCAGATCCGGTATCAGGAAGATAAGAAGGATGCGCAGCAAACATCGGAGCAATAAACAATCCGGTCAGAAGCAGCAGCATAAGCGTCTGCGCCTTGTTTTTTCCTGCAGTACCCTGCCGCGGTGTCTTGCGCGGCGGAGTAGAGCCCTGCGGGTCATTCGTGATCAAACCAATGCCGGCAATCCAATCATCCAGATTCATGGTTGGCTCACCCAGATGGTTCTTAATACGCTGACGGCGATTCCACAGCGTGCGTTCCTGCATCTGCAACAGGATACTTATATCGGCATTATCCAGACCGATGTAGGCTAACGCTATATATTGCAAATCGCTTTCCGTCAGCTTCGGATAGGTGCTGCGCAACCGAGCCAACAGACCATTATGCGCCATCTCAAACTCCTGCACGAAGGTCTTCCACTGCTTCTCGTCAAGCAGCAACAGGTCTTGCAACTGGCGACGCGTATTGGTCTTCACGTTTCCCTCTTCGCCCATCATACTGCATAGCAGATTACGACTCGTACGCACGCGTTCCTTAAGCATACGCTGCAAGTGGCGACTCATGGTTTTGATCTCACGTTCCTGTGCCTGCGCCTTGGACTGCTGCAACTCCTGTTCCAACTGATGCCGCATCAGGGTGCGCGACAGGCGTACGTACTGGATCGCCACAATCAGGATCAGCACCAACACCACCAGACCGGCAATAATCAGGATGAGAATCCTCTCGCCCCGCAGATGTTTGTTGGCCGCGCGTTCCGCATCCAGGTCGAACTGTTTCTCCAGCGTAAACGCCCTAAGTTCCGCCTCCTCGGCGGCACGAAGCTGTTCGTCTGCGTACAACGACGAGAGGATACGGAATGCCGTTTTGCTATCGCCTGCCCGAAACGCCTCCCGGCAGCGCAGTTCACGGTAACGCCGCTGCGCCCACTGCGACTCGCCGCCCTGTTGCTGACGCAGCAACTCCATGTACCGGTGTGCCTTATCCCGTTTGCCGCAGCGCAAAAAACACTCGGCGGCAATATCCGCATACAGACTCAGCCCAGCCGTGTCGGTCAGCCATACCGCCAGACTGCACAGCACCGCCGAATCCGGATGAGGACGGTCGGCCTCGCAATGCAGCATCGTTACTGCCGCCTGCACCGTGTCGCCGATGCGGTTTGCAGTTTCCAACGAAAGATTGTAATAATGTTCCGGCGATTCATCTGCACTACCCATATTCCGATGCATGCGTGCGATGTCGCGGTAGCAATACACCAGGTAATCCGGACGGTCCGCCCGGAGAAAATATCCGGCTGCTTTTTTGTAGTACCCGTAAGCCGTAGCGTTCAGCAGTTCCTTTTCGAGCACATTACCCATGCAGTAATATATCAGCCCGCGGCACGGGTCATCGTCCGGCAAGGCCTCCGCAAACTGCTCCGCCTGCTTGAAACCGGCCATCGCCTCCGGCAACTGTTCCGCTGCCATACATGCGCGACCTCGTACATAATAACCGTAGGCCTGATACCGCTTGTTTCCGGTCCGCCGCAAGTCCTGAATCAGCGACAAAGGCACATCCTCGGGCTGTATCGCGCGGTTCAGACGGTGCTGCACCAGACAATTCAGTACCCGAAAGGCGTTTTTGTCGCATTGCGGGAGTTGCGCAGTGTCCACCAGTTGCAACACACGCTCCGCTTCGGCGGCATCCTGCCAGAGAAGGCTCTCTGCGCTTTGCAACAAGGGATCTTTGACTCCCGTTTTCCGCCCGGAACAAGCCGTCAGAGCGAGCATGGCGAGCCCTACAAACAGCAGAAAAGTGCTGATTTTACGTGAGTAAGATTTTTTTTTGTCCTGCATAAGTGGTACTATAGTTTTTTGCTTTATTTTCAAAGGATTCGTTGAGTAATATGTTTGGTGCTTTTTTAGGGGCTGTGTAAGTATTTTTTTGCTCAAAAATTTGCAGGAACGAAAAAAAGTTCGTACCTTTGCAGTCGCAAAAGTACAAAGAAAAACGGACATATGCAAATTTATGACCGAAAAAATGAATTTTTCACGTCAAAAACCGCATATTTTTAGAGCCCGGACACGACACCTTATTTATTAATTTAAAATAAAATAGGATATGAAAACCACCTTTCGATTGCTCATCGCCGGTCTGTTAGCCGTCATGCTGACTGCCTGCAAAAACACGCCGGACTATGTCGGCACGTACACCTTTAGCGGAACCGCCGTCATCAACATGGACGGTGCCATCACCCAACAAACGGTCAACGGAACCTTCACCCTGACGCAGACGGGTACTGATGTAGTGACCTTCAGCGGCGACCTGAACGGAACAGGTACCGTGGATGGCGACATCCTGACCATTCCGCCCACACACATTGAGCAAACTATTGCCGGCGTGAAGCAGACAGCCGACAGCTCTGTAGAGCCCATCAAACTGAGCGGCAGTTCGCTGCACATCGTCGTCACCACGGTAGTCGTTCAGGAAATGGATGGCCGGACTACGCGCACCACTACAAAAGAAGATTATATCGCCGTCAAACACTAAACTGTCTGCCCTATGAAACGCCTATTTCTCATTCTCTGCTGCGCCCTCACGGCGTGGCAATTACATGCCCAGTTTGCCGCTATCGCGGCTTATGCACCCAAGTACAGTCCGGGTAAGGTGTGGTTCCAAGACGGTCATAGCGAAGAGTTTGCCGCCGTGGAGACACCCAACTGCATGCAGAAGAAGCTGACCGTCAGCCACGACGAGAAACGCAAGGAAAAACAGACCCTCAACGTGGCAGACATCGCCGCCGTGACGCTGTGGCACAAGGATCATCCGGACAAGACTTTCACGCTCGTGCATATCCTGACGCAGACATCGATGGTGAATATGGTGCCCGACCAATGGGGATTTCCGATTGCCCAGAGTGCTTGGGGTATGGCAGTACGGTGCTACCCGTCCTATTCGTTCAACAAGAAATCGGGCGAGTTGGAGGGCATCCTGCTGAGCCAAACCAGTTCGAACGGAATGGTCAACCGTCAACCCATACTCACCTTTCTGAGCCGTCCGAATATGGAAAAAGCCGTCCTACTGGCCTCTGAAGGCAGTTTTATGCCGAAGGCCAAGGAGTATTTCAGCGAGAATCAAACCATCTACGCGGCTTTCAAGGCCCGCAAACTGCGTATTGCTGACCTGCAATATATCCTCGACGAGATGGCAGGCGGTGTTCCGAGCCCCGCAGAGGATCAAGAAGCCTCCTCGCCCGACGAGCAACCCCAAGCCATCGAAGAGACCGTACAAAACGGAACCGTCGGTGACGACGAATAAACACACCCCTATCCAACAGCAACCATGAAACGAATCTTCATCCCCATCCTCCTTATCCTGTGGTTCGCGACTCCGCTGGCAGCCCAGGGACTGCGCCAAAGCGTCTGTGTGGTCTATCCCGAATATACGGAGAAAGAGAAAAACACAATGGGTGACTACGCCCTGTATCTGGCACGCGCCGGCTATCGTAGCGCCTCGCGGCAACTGACCACATACCGCTCCAACGACATGTTCGGTTCGGGTGTCGTGGTAGAAGACCAAGGACACAAGTTCATTCTCACCAACCGCCACGTAACAGGGTATGCCCAGACAGCCACCATCGTCTTCCAACTGCACGACAAGAACGTGCGTTACGAACACTGCAAGGTCATAGGCAGCAGCCTGAGTTCGGATCTTGCGGCTATTGAGTTGCCCGACGACTGCCCGCAAGTCCCCCTACCGTTATCCACAACGGTGATAGACGACGGGCTCAGTATTGTCGCAGCCGGTTTCCCGGGATTGGGGGCAAAGGCTTCGTGGCAAATGACGCAGGGTATCATCTCCAACGCTTCGATGCGGCACGAAGACCTCGGAAACCAGACGCTCATCCAGCATACGGCTCCTATTGACCCGGGTAGTTCGGGCGGCCCCTTGCTCATCAAGGAGAACGACAAATATCATATCGCCGGTATCAATACCTGGAAGGCTGTCGATCGCGAAAACGTAGGTATCGCCATCCCCGTCACCGATGTAGCGACGTTCCTCTATGAGTTGCAGACACCCGACCAAACGGATCAACAGGTGCTGGCACAACTGGAGAACCGCAGTGCGGAAGAGTGGAGCCGCATGTATGCCCATCTACCGGATAGCACCCGCGAGCAGCTGCGCGAGCAGGAATGGAGTCTGCCGATGGACATCGTTTTCTCTGCCGACCGCGAGCAAGAACGGCTTGACAGCCAAAAAGCCGCACGCAAGTCGCACAGCACGAAAAACGGTGGTACGAAAAACGGTTCGACAAAGAACAGCGGCCGCAAACCGGCAACCACCGTCCGCGTCGATACAGACCTCAACAATCCCAATGCCGCCGGTATCTACTATGACTACCTCAGTGCCACCACGCACGAAGTGGCCGCTTTCTACGAACACCAGTGGTGGGGAGTCCTCGTCACGGATATCCATATCGGGTCGCTTATCGCCGAAGCCAATGTAGCGGGATATAATTTCTGGGATTCCACGCCGCAGTGGAAAACCATAGGCGGCGTTGTATTCGGAGGCACATTGGGTGCCCAACTGCCCATTACCATCAACCGATTCCTGCTTTGTCCCCGCGTCACACAGTCCTTCACGGGAGGCCCGATGATAGGTGCCGATCATGTCAAAATAGCCTTCCTGCTGGATACCCGTGCAGGCTTGGATTTCCGTATTCCCGTGGGTAACGTAGAACTGGTAGTAGGTGCGCACTATACGTTTAACTACAGTTTCTGCGACCTTCCGTTCCGCGAAACGGCCTACAAGACACCCACCGTCGGCTCCATGAACCATTACCTGCACCACGGTTTCGGTGTCAAACTCGCCGTCGGATTCTGATTTAAGAGTAATAATTAATTTATTAATTAATTAAATGTCAATCATATGAAAAAGACCCTTTTATTCTATTCGTGCATTTTTGCACTCTTGTTTGCTTCTTGTGCCAAACAGAAATCCTGTTATGAAATCACTCTGACTGTTCAGGGCCAATCGGAGACGATGTACGTCTATGCCGAGGAGAGCGAGGCGGATGCACAAGCTACTGAAATGATGAACCGCTTTCTGGCCTTAGGTCTGCCTAAAGATGCTATGAAAGTGGATATCCGCAAACTCGATAAGTCCGAGTCTGACTGCACGAAGGAAAGTGTTACACCTTCAGAACAGAACCCCGAAATCAAACGTACCGTCAAACCGGCAGCTTCGTTTGAGATGCAAATAGAGGGAATCAATCCGGATGGCTTTTCTCCGGAATATAACGGTATAAGAGGAATCTGTGGTCATTTTCCCGCCAGTTTTACCCGCGTACTGGAAGACGGACATTCTTCACATGAGCTATATCAACTAAGAATATTGTCGGATAAAGTTTCAATGGATTATGGCATGGCCCCCGATGCGTGGCACGATGAATTTGTGCATGACAACAGTTATGTAGGCGCAAGGATTATTTGCCTCACACCTTCAGACAAAACGGTAGACCATCTGACGGAATCGGAAAAGGCCAATATTCGGGGATGGCTGGAAGTCTATGCGCAAGGTTCGCCCGACGGTCCTTTTACGCTCAAGAAAACCTGCACATGGAAATTCCGACTCGGCAGAGACTCTACTTATACGTATGTAGATGAAATCGTCGAAACCTATCAAAACGCGCAAGAATGTATAGATGGTATTCTTAATCACGACGCCTCGAATCCTATCTTCCAGTCTCTATACTATTACGATGCACAAAAGGATGAGTTCATCCTTCAAGATCGCACCTCGTGGAACTTGAAATAAAAGTAACCGGTAAAGATACCGTTTGCCATCGGGTTGACAGGTTCCTCTCTCGTTCTTTAGTACGTACGTCATCCCCCTATATAGGGGGACTGACAGTACTAAACGAACAGGAACCTCGTCAAAAAATAGAAAAAAATGCAAGATCTTCTCATGCCTGGCGGATACTTCTTCTATTCCCATACAGGAAGAATTGTCGTTTGCTAACCGGCAATCCCTCATTATGAATAAAATCTTGGCCGTGACCCATCGGCAAGGTCGCGGCCACATCCCGGCCATATCGCGGCTTTGACTCGACTTTCGGGGCTCGGGGGTTCGGTTCTCGGGAGAGACGGCAAAGAATGCCGTCTCTACTGTAGGCCATCGGCATCCTCTAAACTATAGGCCGAAGGCCGTCCTCTAAGCTGTAGCTTACGACTGCCATGCATATGCATGTCGTTCGCATTCCATTCGCATCGTGGACGTGGCGGTTTTTCCATCATAAGGACTTCTATGTGCGCGCAACAGTGAAGACTACACGCACTCGCGCGCCGCACTTACTCCGAATACAGCCCACCGGGCTCTATTCGGTGCGGCTCAATCGCTTCATCCCTTTCCGAGGTGGCAGGGTGACGGGGTGACACCCTCGTGTATAAACTTCCTACACACGCACACAGGAGAAATAAAAATACAGCTGTCACCCCGCCACCCTGTCACCCCGTCAAAAAATCACAAAAATCCGCTGCCATTCACCAAAACGCAGCGAAAGATTTGCTCATGTCAGAAAAAAGCAGTACCTTTGCAGCCGAAATACAATCATCCAACCCGCATGACTAAACATATTATTGCCATCATAACGCTATTGGGCGCAATCAGTATCGGAGCCTACGCCAATGGTGATCCCGTCATTGAGCATTCAGCCATGACCGTTTCGCGTACCCCTGTCAGCAGGCAGATACCTGAGATACAGGTCACCTACGAACGACTCGACATTACGCCTGCCGACCTATACACGCATATCACGGTTCTTTACCGCCTACATAACACCTCGCGCAAGAAGTTCCGTAACATCCGCTATGGTTTCCCGATTGACTGGTATGGGACAGGCGATTCGATACGTTATGCCAACCGCGATGCATGGACCGAGTCGCAACGCGAGGTAGGCTGGCGCAACGACTATGTGACCGACGTGTCGTTCGCGCTGGACGGGAAACGGCTGGCTTGGAAATGTTCGGCGGACTCCGTACTGCATGAGGCGCAAGCATGGGATGATTTGAAGCAGTTGTTTGACAGTACCGACAACTATTCAGCCTATGTAGATTATGTGGAAAGCGGAGAGGTTGACCATTACGACTTTGAGAACCGTCTCAACAGGCGCTGGTACTATACGACGTTTACCGTCCCGGCCAACAGCACCGTCGAGCTGACGGTTTCCTACACCCTCGCCAACAACTACACCAGCAGCTTGTCTGAAAAATGCGAAGCATTGCATGACGTGATATGGACGTATAATGGCAAATATCTGTATCCGGAATCCCACACGTCGTTTAGGACTAACACGTTCGTCTATGACTTCACGCCGGCTGCGGCTTGGGGAAACAGCAAGGCGGATTCGATGGAGGTAAACATCCACATGCAGGCTGTGGTGCATGGTCCAAAGGAATACGACTACCATTGGAATTATCTTTCCGGCCTGTCACCGGATACTTTGCCTGGCGGCAACCTGCAATTCAAAGCCGTGGATTTCGACTATGCGGGTGCCGAACTTCTGGAACTGGCATTTGTGACAAATTATGTGGTAAGGGAAGACCTCGACTATATCTTTGCCCACCGGCTTTCGCCCGAGCAATATACGGTTTCGCTCAAGGATTCTTCGGTGGATTCACCGGCGCTCGCGCCATTGTCGGATCTGGACTTCACGACTGCCGCACAGTTGCCTTTCCGTCCGGGGGATACAGAGATTCTCATCCATTTCCACGAACCGCAATACGTAACGGGCTTCTTGCTGCTCAACGGATGGTGCAAAGATTCGTCGGCGTGGGCTAAGTCGCCCAAAATCAGCAGTATGATGGTATGGGTGAAAAAGTGCAAGAAAGGCCCTTATGGCATAGACTCTTATTTGGGATATGGGAAATCGGTGCGCGAGAACAATTTCAGTTCCCATTACGATTATTACCCGGCATCGTGCCGTATGACTGCGCCGCAACAATTCACCTGGGATGGCGTGATAGCCGAAGCGGAAAAGATGAATGTCAATAGCATCCGGGAATGGATACTGCTTAACAAGGATGGCACATATAGTGATTTTTTCGAAAGCTACTACTATGACGCACGGGTTACCGATATCCGTATCGTTGTAACCGATGTGCTTGACCCCGACGGGAACACTTCGGTCGACCCCGATGCAACCCAAAATGCCAAAGCGTTCATGCTGTCGGAACTAATGGTTCTTACCGCTCCTATTACCGAATCCGCTTTCGGGACATATACCATTACTGAATGGCCATAAATGCTGAACTTGTCATACGTATGAAACGAATCATCCTGTTTTTAATACCGTTCATATTTTCGGCTTGTCAAGGCGGAAGAACTGCAACCGATGCCGTTAATCCGACAGTCAAAATTGATGTGGCGCAGCTGACCGATTCCAGTTATATCGAAAGGCGCATCGAAAGCACACGCATGATAAACAATGACACGCTAACGGAAAGGGAAATTGCGTCTTATGTGTATGTGGATTATAGCAAGATTACTTTAGGAGGAATAAAAAAAAATACCATACGACTGACCTTGCCTACCAAGTTTATGGTAAACAGAAATAAATCCAACAAATATGTAGATTACAGAATTACTCCTCCTGGTGGCGCAATAATAGATACCATGCTGCTTGAATTGTCTGAAACGCAATATGTAATGAGCGGAGACACGCTGGTGGAAACTGCACATTTGGGCACCATTCTACGTCATTTTGACTGGACCGCCAAGTGTTATTTCAAGGAGTATGACTACAACGGGCAACTTTATCGGCTTTATCAACGTATCATGTCAGGGGATAGTATTTCCGATGAAGATTTACTGCAAGTTATGCCTGAAAACCGTGATCAGTATTTGGTATATAGCCCTGAAGGTTTTCCCAATACCATGCGCTCTAATCCGATTGACCGTATGGTATTGCAGCGTGCCAAGACCCAACCGCTGTTTGTAGATGCCTATATCAATCAGTACCCCTGGTCAGACGGAGCGGGAGCGGAAATGCTTTATGAAGACTACTTCATGCGATTTTTCCAATATGACTCCGTCTATTTCAACGAAGCTATCCGGCGTATCTTGCCTGAGTTTTTTTTAGGTGACTTTGACGATGAATGGTATGAATATGCCCGAAAGTATTGATTGTCGAATAACAACAGAATAGGGAAACACGTACAAAGATAACAATTTGTGCGCATTTTTGCAAATAAATTTGCATATATCAAAAAATTGTCGTATCTTTGCACCCGAAATGAATAAGGAGTTTTGTTATGCCTAAGATATTTGAATACTTTGGAAACCAAGCTATAATGACGAATCGCCTTTACATAACGAGTGCCACAAACGCGGGCAATCTGTCGGTAAATCTTTCATTTAGCGACAATACTACGCGTGTGGTGAATATTGGTGACTACATCCGTCGTCATCCGCATCCGCAGTATAACAAGTATTTGGACGAACGGAAATTCAATCGTTTTACCATTGAAAACGGTAATATCGTTTGGGGGAAGAACTGGGATTTGATGTTTCCTATAGAAGAACTGCACTCCGGCGTAATCGCCTGAACGCATAACGTCACTCTCTAACGTAAAACAGGAGGACATCTGCGCAAAGCGATGCGCCTAATAAACGGAATAAGACAACACAATCAACCATATACTATGCCGGGATATGAGAATGAAATAAAGGCGATGCTCTATTTGGCAAAACAGGCAACCGCAACAATAGATTACGAATGGGAAATTCAGCACCACAGACAGATGCACGAAGCCTACGAGAGAAACTTGTAGGACTTGATGTCGTCCATCAACACATCGCAGCGTATCAGTGGGCCATCAATAATGGTCGCGCTATTGACGGACATCAAACCTAAGAACGTATTGATAGAACCGGATGGAACAATCTTTGTTATAGATGCAGAGATAGAACGGCTTAATCAATAGCCCCACCGCAAAGCATATAAGCGGCAGTCACTCACTGACGTAAAACAGGAGGACATAGGCGCAAAGCGATGCGCCAAAGATAGCGTAATAAGCACTACAATGAGCCTTTATGCGCTAAATTGGACGAATAGGGTTACTTTGCACACCGTAAACGACATGAATGGATGAAGCAACTTGCAAAATTTAGTATTTGAGAGTTCGCTTAACTTGACAACGCCAAGACCGGCGACAACCGGAATGAAATGGAGGATGCCGAAAATCCAGAGAAGAGTAGGCACAAACATAAATAAACGAGAACATGAAAAAATTAGTGATGATGGCTCTGGCCATGATGGTAGTATGCAGCGCTGCTTTCGCACAAGCTGTTGACCAGAAAGAAATCCGCAAGGAACGTCAGGAAATCCGCAAACTGGCCAAGAAAGAACTCTCTGCCCGCGTGGATAAGTCCGTGAAGAAAGAAGCCAAACGTCTCAAGAAAGAAGGTTGGGTCGTTGCCCCGGGTTCACTGCCCCTGGAGAAACAGCTCGAGCGCAGCTTCACCATGGAGTATGAGTTCGACGAGAACCTCTACCCGAAATACATCATGGCTAACGCTCAGTCCATCGGCGGCAACTACGACGCAGCCAAGACCGCTGCCATGAGCCTGGCTATCACCAACCTGGCCGGTCAGATTCAGACCGAGGTGACCGCCCTGATTGAGAACACCGTAGCCAACAACCAGCTGTCGGGCAACGATGCCGAGAGCCTGACCGAGACCGTGATGGCCAGCAAGAACCTCATCAGCCAGTCTATCGGCCGCGTGCTGACCGTAGTAGAGTGCTACCGCGAGCTCAAGAACGGCAACAAGGAGGTGATGCTCCGCATCGCTTATAACGGCGATATGGCCAAGGACGTTGCCAAGAAAGCCATCCGCCAATCAATGGAGGAGAAGGGTCAGAAACTGCACGAACAGCTGGATCAAGCCCTGGGTTTCTAAGTCATGAAGCGTTGGCTACTAATAGCATTTCTGTTCTGTCAGGCGCTCTGCGGGGCTAAGAAACCCGTAACGCCCGACTGGACGGATGCCGTCAAGCGGGAAACACTCTTTCCCGCTGCGACATTTTATACCGGATTTGTGAGCACCCGTCCGCAAGCAGGCGAAGATAAGTCGCAGGCCTACGAACGCGCCAAAGAGATGGCGCGTGCCGAGGCGGTCTCGACCATCCAGGTGACCGTGGAACAGACCATCGAACGCCAGATAGAAAGCCAGCAGACTAATGCCGACGGCGTCAACACGCGCGACATCCTCAACGCCATGACGCAAGTTAAGACCGGCATCAAGGATATTCCGGGCCTGAATGTAGAGGTATGGGAAGACACGAAGAAGGGAGATATCTACGCCATCGCCTATGTCAGGCGTATTGAGCTGGCCAACAAACTATCCCACCGCGTTGCCACCAACATCCAGCGCGCCGATGCCGAGTTGACAAGCATTGAGTCGTTCTTCAACAGCGGCGACAAACTGCAGGCTCGTGCCAACATGGCAAAGGCAGCTGAGATACTGGCCGACATAGAGGCCGACCAGCAAGTGCTGCTGAGTATTCAGAACTCCGTGAAGAAGGAGTCGCTCTCGCTGGACGAGAGTCAGCGCGTCACCGGCCGTTACCGCGCGATGGAGTCTAAGTTGCGCCACGGTATCTACATCTATCTGGACTGCAAGACGGACAACTTCGGCAAGCCCTATACCGCCATGGCGGGCAAGATGAAAGGCGCGCTCTCGGAATTAGGCTGCACCTTCAAGGACAATGCTGCCGAGGCCGACTGGATTATCACCGTCAATGCCGAGGTGCGCGAGGGTAACACCACGCCTTCTTACGGGACGTATTTCACCTACGTGGATGCCGATGTCAGCGTGACGCAACGCGGCACCAACCAGGTGGTGTACGAAGACCGCTTCAGCCAAAAGGGCGGTGACACACGCGGCTACAAAGAGGCTGCCAATGAGGCATACCGCCGCCTGACCACAACAATAAGCGATACTGTAAAAAAAGTGATTAGCGAACAAAAATGAAAAAACTATTAACTCTTTGCCTGCTCTTGCCGGCTATCCTACTGAGCGCGCAGACTCGCGTGGCAGTATATGTATATTCCCGCGACTATGACCTTGGTCTGGTCTTTGGGGACAAACTCGTACAAGCCTTTTCGCGCAGCGGAGAATATACCGCCGTTGAGCGCACGGAGGCATTCCTGAATGAGTTACGCAAGGAGGTGGCTTATCAGCGCACCGGCATCGTGGAGGACAGCATGCTATCCGAGTTGGGCAAACAGATGGGTGTAGAACAGGTGTGCGTTGTGGACCTGATGGAGGTAGTGGACGGTATCTATGCTACCGCTCGTCTTATCGATGTAGAGACAGCCGAGATCAAGAAAGCGGAGAGTGTATCCGGTCGCGTGAGCACCCTGTCACAAGTGACAGCCACCGCTACCAAACTGGCCAACCAGTTGGTACAAGCCAAACCGACGACCTCGGTGGAAGGCACCGTCATCAGCGGCGCCGCGAAGCCCGACAAGAGCTCCACACCCCCTTCCACCCGCGATGAAAGCGAACACGAGATGCTGAAAGCCGCATTTCAGCAAGGCTTCATCACCTACGACGGACTGGAGATCGCCCTGACGGCTACCTGCCTCAATAACCCCAAGGACGTGAAAAAAGCCGTGAACAGCGCCAAGTACGCGGGCAAGAAAGACTGGCGTTTCCCCACTGCCGCTGAGGCGGAGAAGATCATCGACTACGTCACCGCCCTCTATGGCCGCTGGCAACCCTACGATGCTACGTTGAGGGAACAGATGCAGAAGGCAGGCTGGGCCATGCGCCGCGACGAAGCCGTGGCTATCAAGGATGGCTGTGTGCGTGTCTGGGACAAGAAACAGGGCTTTGCTGACGGCGAGATATACGACGTCAAAGGCGCCAAAACACCCGTATGGGTTATTGTGGTGAGACCGTAGATAGTTGACAATTGATAGTTGACAGTTGATAGTTGATAGTTGATAGTTGATAATTCTTATCTCGGCAAAGCCTCGAACGATCGGCTAAAGCCGTACGACAATTGATAGTTGACAATT